>Ga0325404_1000759_pt1 | contig 32772 bp, 23 predicted proteins | sample PopdelMetagenome_18_FD_205664 | JGI IMG/M metagenome (GOLD analysis project Ga0325404, IMG submission 205664) | Populus deltoides microbial communities from Bellville, Georgia, United States - Xylem-Control-R1 | ecosystem: Host-associated > Plants > Phyllosphere > Stem > Wood/Secondary xylem...
TTGGGACCTTCCGGTATAGGGGAGACTCCGTCGAAATTTCATTAGACTTTAATATGAACTCCACAAAATATATATATATATATATATATATATATATATATATATATATATATTACTCTGTTTTTTGGTTGATATTAGATTGTTGTCTTTATCCCGGAACGGGGGATGTTACAATATCTCTCTTTTGCATAATTTAGCATTTTTTTAAATACTATGTTTAGCATAAAAATAAAAATTAAAAATTAAAAAAATCAGTTTTCATGATTTAGCTTTGTAAAAAAAAGTATTGTTTAGCATTGGGCTTGATAACAAGCTTATCAAGCTCATACAGGTTATGCATATGTTGTACTATTTCGACAAAAGTTCCTTTTAAGAATTTAATGCCAATATCTTTCACAAGTCTCCTATTTTTAAAGATTGATATTATTTTCTGACGTGTCTAGGAATCCATGTTAAATTTTTTAGAAAAATAATTAGAGATAAAATAAATAAAAATAAAAAAGGCTAAAAAATAATGAAGGTAATTGATTGCAATCAAGAAGACAAATTTAGGAGAAAACAAATGGTAAAGGAAATCTTTCACAAGAAAGGATGTTCTAAGGGTGACATTGTTCTTCCCTTAAACATATAACCAGCTCCTTACCTGAATCTATGAAACTAGTGCATTCTTAGGATCTCTAATTTCCTTTAATTACTAGGTGGTGACTCTGATTTTTTATGATAGTTATTTTGGCCGATGTCCGCGATGTCTACTGAGGCGCGACAATGACAAGTGGGATCAAATTCATTATCCAACATATTTGACACTTCTTAAGACATAGCATTGTGAAGTTCAAGATGATTAAATATAATAATATTTTCCATTGTCATATCTTAACATTCAATCCAGTGAACGTTTTAGGTTTTTCACCATCCAACATAAAAGATGATAGTGGAATACTCTCTACTGAAGTAGTACTTGTCAAAGCAATATTATTGCATTAACCATATCTTGTTTTGAGGTTATGATATTTTTTCTAAAATAATAACCAAACATCTATGATTAAAATTTGGCTATAAACATGCTTAACATAAAAATATGTTGAGATAAATTAAGATTTTAACAATTAAAATAATTTTCTAATAATTTAGCATGTAAGATTATAACAATGTGAAGTTTATAATTTAGTTTTTTATAAACAATATTATCACAAATATAAATAAAAAAAATTAGACAATACAAATAGATTTGAAATACAAACACAAAAATAACACACACGAACATGTTTTTGTTCTAAGATTGTAGGATATTTAAAAGATTGTACTTGTTTAGTTTAAATTGTGTATAATTTTGTAAATCAAAGTAAAAGTAATTAAACTTACAACAAATTTAAAACAAAATCTTAGCATGCATATTATGTATATAATATAATACTCAAAGTTGCAATTGAATCAAACAAGATATTAGCATGCTAATACATACAACAACAATTATTATACACAAACTAAAAGTAGTGTAAATATATGATATTTACTTGTTAATGATATGTAAATGAAGAAATGAAGATCCTAACATGTATACTGGCGCATACAACAACAGTTACTATACTTAAACTAAAAGTAGTGTAAATATACAATACTTATTTGTTGAAGATATCTTCACAAAGAAAGGAAGATTTTGTTGCCATTGATTAAACCCTTTGTCATTAAAACTAAAATGGTTGTCACTAGATGCAAGTAATCTTCTTGTAAAATGGATTCCAACAACTTCGCTTTTAAAGGACGCACTTCATTTGAAAGTCTACAAATAAACAAAATAATTAAACTCAATATCTCTTTACAAAGTATTTTTGTATAAGAATATTTTCCAACAAAGTGCATGGTAGCCCTAAAAATAAATAGACCTCACTTTTAATTAATTTGATTTCGAATATCATAAAACAAATTTCAAACACTAGATTCTTATATCATAAAACAAATTAAGGTTTAAGGGTATCATATTTTATGACAAGGTAAAAAATTAGTGCTAATTCTCTACACAAAAGTTGGTTAGAAAAAAATTCATTTTAAATACATAAGATTTTTAAGGTCATTCCATTTTATAAACCTCAAAAGATAGATTACATAGAGAGGGAGAGTGATAAAACCAACAATCCTATATGAAATCTTAAAAAGCAGAATTCAAACTAAACTTTTACATTCAATATATATATATATATATATATATATATGAGGAAAAAAAGCACACACATCTAGTACCACAATCACTCACACACTTATAGTCTATCTTAGAAATTATAATGTTCATCCTTCAAACAAATATAGGATTATAATGGTTAAAAAAGAAACTTAGCATGAAAAATTCAAAACACAAAAAAAAAAAGACAAGAATAGTCATGAGTAGAGCCCTGGTTCAATTTTGCTGATGCAAAAAAATAAAAAATCGAAAAATCTAGGAGAAACAATTCAGTATATCATAAGCTGAACTAGTTTACTTAAAAGATAGAATTTGTGAATACTTTTCAAAATAAGTTCTGCTAGATTGGTGACTTGCGCTGAGCTGCAGATCAAATTAAATTTTTTATAAAATATAGAAGAAATATCTAGGTATTGTTAATTTTTTTTTAGTAATTTGAAAAAAAAACTGTACATAAACTTATCTAATGTAACATGATCGTCAATTTGATGGATTCAAAGACAATTCACACGACTAGTAAAAATATAGTTTGATTAAAAAAAATAATAAGGCAATATTTTTTTAAAAAAATTAGAATAGCAACATGTTGAATCGATCTTGAGTAATTTAGATTAACCTATCAAATCCACGATCTAAATTATAAAACCATAATAACCCTCATATAAAACAAATCAAAACAAATAATTTAAAGATAATATAAATACTTTTCAAAATAGTTTCTATATTTAAATAGTAAATGAGAATTTAATTATCAATATATCTAATAATTATTTTTTTGGGATTTAAATATCATACCTCATGGCCCACTATGTCATTCATTAAACGACAGATCATCTTTCCAGCTTTCATAATTTTTGGATTACTTTTTAGCCATTTATACTCCTCCTGTCCTGCAACTTCATCCATTTCAACGAAGGGTACTGCCGTAATTACCCCATAAGCACTTGTGGTTAATCCATTGCGCACATACTCATCAAATGTTGGGACATGGCCTTCATCTGCCCACTGCGCCTCCACTCGGTAGGCTCTCGCCAATTCTTTGAACTAATAGCATACAAATAAAAAAGAATGCATGAGCCTGGAGAAATATTCTTACTGCCTCCTTCACGTAATATGAGGCATAGGATCGTCCTTGCTTTCCCATATCACTCTCAGTTTCACTGAAAAGATTCAGAATAGCTATGTAAAGAACCTTCAAGTACTCGGCAGGTAGTTGATCGATGGCATCCATGCAGCATCTGAAATTGAGACAGAAAATCACGTATCATTTCCTGAACATCTTTATACGATTAGAAGAGAAAGGCTCTGAGGTAACTTAAAAATCACAGTGGATGTCCACATCCAGTGAACCCAACTGGGTTCGTGTAACCCAACCATGACCGCAGCTCATCTCCCTCCTCTGTTCATCCTCCATTCCTCTCTGTTTTGATGTAATTATACTGGATTGAGAATATATATATTTTTTTCACAATTCTGTATCTTGGATTCATTCTTATAAATCAAGTTTCTTTTATACTGGTATGAATTTGTTAAGAAATATGGAGTGTATAGCAGATTGGAATAATGAGTACTTAAAACTTGTTATTCTACCATAGCTATTATTGTATCTTTTCTTTGTTTTGCTGTATTTGCGTGACCAGCTTAATATAATTTTTCGGTATTCATAAAAAAAAAAAAGATTATGAGATAACAAGAAACAAACCTATTGCATTAGTAAAATGTTGTATTTCGTCAAAAGATGCATCATATGTCTCATATGCATCATATGTATCATCTACCGGTGATACAATTTTTGTATATTTCGTGACCACCATCCGCGAGAAAGCATATTAAGGCTCATTGGGCAGCAGGGCCCACCATCATTGGTCATGCTTGATAGAAGAACCAGTATTATTGGATCATGCTTGGCAGAATGACCTAGCAGCTAGATATCAACTTCAATTCTGCATCATTGGATCATGTTTAGCAGAACAACCCAACAAGTAGTCACAATCAAAACTTTTGAAAATGAAAACCATCACAAATAGCCATTTTTACCGGTATGAAAATGAAAGATGTAAATACTTGCACACTGAAATAATTAATTGATCTAGAGATTTGCTAAAAAATTTACCAGCCATGGATTTTTAAGATGAAAGAGTGGGTGCTAAGGTGGAGATCGAGCCTTTTACCAACATTTCAAAAGTAATTTACTGGGCCAAATTAATGAAAACCTAAGAGACCCATTTATAGTTAAAGTATGCATAATATGGTTTAAAATTCATTCTATTACTTGGGCAAGTCAGAGGCCTAGGCCTAGAGACAGAGGAAAGCAAGGGCAAAGTTGCAAAACAAATATCTTCAATCATTTAAAACTCAAGTAGATAAACTCTGAATACTTATTTAACTTGTTTGACGTGACTGTTAGTTGAAATAGAATTTACAGAATATTCTACTGATGGAAACAGAGAGATTCATTCTTGCATTATCTAATTACTGAAGAGAATGTTAAAAAATAATTTATTTCATTTTGACTCTCTCAGTTCCTACAGGATGCTCCATTTATTCAGATATTAGTAGAAATCGATGCACTTCGTCAGATAACAAAGAGGTAAATCTATGACTTTGTCAATTGATGTCTTGATAAAATTCCATTTAACCCTAGTTTTCAAAAACATTATTTTAAAATGTTTTGATCCATGTCTAATAAAAAATAAAATTTAGTCTTTATGATACGTTTTGTAATTAGATCTTGCATAATTACTCTTAATTATGTAACAGTTTACTGCATCGTTTTTTTTATACAATGCTTGTAATACAACGCTGCTAGACAGCAGGGCCCAGCATCATGGGATTATGCTTGATAAAAGAATCCAACAGCTGAATATCCTTCTAGGCACAACATTGTTGGGCAGCAGGGCCCACCATCATTGGTCATGTTTGATAGAAGGACCCAGATCATGCTTGGCAGAATCACTCAGCAGCTGGATACCCACTTAAACCCTGCATCATTGGGTAATGTTTAACAGAACAACCCAACAAGTAGTCGCAATCCAAATGCATGTATAATGTGGAACCCTGTTAAGAAAAGTTAGCTTATAGATGGCCATGATCAAAACTTTTGAAAATGAAAACCATCACAAATAGCCATTTTTACCGGTATGAAAATGAAAGATGTAAATAATTACACACTGAAATAATTAATTGATCTAGAGATTTGCTAAAAAATTTACCAGCCATGGATTTTTAAGATGAAAGAGTGGGTGCTAAGTTGGAGATCGAGCCTTTTACCAACATTTCAAAAGTAATTTACTGGGCCAAATTAATGAAAACCTAAGAGACCCATTTATAGTTAAAGTATGCATAATATGGTTTAAAATTCATTCTATTACTTGGGCAAGTCAGAGGCCTTGGCCTAGAGACAGAGGAAAGCAAGGGGAAAGTTGCAAAACAAATATCTTCAATCATTTAAAACTCAAATTAGATAAACTCTTGCATAATTAGTCTTAATTATGTAACGGTTTACTGCATCGTATTTGAATGTAGGTAAATATATTTGAAAAAGTTTGATCAGATTTAACCATTTATTTGCAAAAATATCTCATCTTGAAAATTTAAGTTAATGTATTCTTTTGTTTTTTTAATCGTAGGCGGCTTCCCTGTTATAAGGGCAAAAAAGCAGTCACAATCCAAATGCACGTATAATGTGGAACCTTATACAGTGTTTGGCAATAATCAGGTATGAATCATAGACTTCGAAATCGATCAATTTTTGTTTTTATCATTGGGATTGATTGATTCGAATTACAGGCTTCAATGGGAAATTAGAGGCATGAAATTGCAGATAAGGCAAAATTATATTTGAAATTAATTCGACAGATGAGAGCCTTCATGAAACAATTTGATCAGATTTAACCATTTATTTACAAAGATTTCTCAATTCGAACCAATCTAACTCAGATGTGTTAAATTAAAAGCAGTTGAAGAAATAAAAAGTTACGCATAATTTAATGACAATGTGAAAAATTTCCAATAATCTAAATATTATTTTTCAAGTTCCAAAAATTTTTATTTCTTGAAGCAGGGATAACACATGCAATAACCTGGTTTCTTTACACAAGATCTATCCAACCCAAGTTTGCTGAAATTAGGATGAGATTATCACAATGAAAGACATGCTCCAAGGCAACAAGACTATAAACCAACCCAATCATAATGCCTACACCTGGAGACGAGCAAAAGAAGTATAAATTCACAACAAAGATTGGTCAATTCTTTGAAGAGTTGAAAGTTCAATCAAGAACCAAGATTGACAACCAAAAGTTGGTAAAAATCAAAATATTATTAGCTAAAAAAAAGTGTGCTGAAAATTATTCTCAAGAGTATTTATACCCAAGTCAAAAACCTTAGTTTCCCTAATAGGTTAAATATAAACCCAATTTAAATAATAATCAACCCAAGCTAAAACTAACCCAAACTAATTAAAATAAATAAAATAAACAAGTCTAAAACCCTAACAAGTGTTTCGTCATAAAATAAAGAAAGTTTAGTAGCCCAACTAATTTAATAAGACAAGTTCGGTTATTTCCGCAATCTATCTAGCAGCATCAAAACCCAACTTCAAACGAATGGTTCTCTCTCATCTGAAAGAATTAAAAGGAATGTCATATACCGTTGGAAAGGTATGGAAGTCTAGTTTCCATCCCAACTGAAATCACCTCAAAATTCGACCTGTAGCTCCAGTTATGATAAAACAAGGTAGCGAAAGGTCAAAGTGTCCGGATCTAGTCTTCTTCTCCCAATCCTTGTGTAATGGTCTTGGTTACACCAACAAGCCCCTCTTGAACATGAATAACATTAATCACGGCTTTCTCATCATTATTTAATATCCTCTTGAAGTCCACCTTAACCCACGTATCTTAAAGAAATCCATTGAAAGCCTCTTTGAACCTCTTAACTTTAAGTCTTGTAACTAAACCAACCAAAACCTCCAATAGATCATTTGCTGCTTGGATCGCATCACCACTAGGATGAGAACCCCCGTATCAAGCTTAGTAAAAGATTTCTCCTAATTCACAATTCAGTTTTGTCGATGGGTGGCTAGAGAAGCCCTAGGCATAAGCCAGGGGCCATCCAGCTAAGCAAGGCGAATCAACAATGATTTCTTTTTAGATTTAGCCATAAGAAATCAGAGGTCACTGAAGACACATAACAACTTCAAAAAACCTAGCCAGTGAACGTAATCTGAAGGGAAATCCTTTCGGAGAAGGGATAGTCTCTCTCTCATGTTTCTCTTTGACTAAGAGCTCTTTCGTCATTCTATATGCTTTATTATGTTTTCTTAAATTGCCTATAATGCTTGAAATTACCTTGTGCTGGAACAAGGACATCATACCAACATGGTGCGTAAGGAAATTTGTTTCGCAACTCACACATTTTGAAAAGAATATTTATTCGTATGTTACAGGTGATGAGTTATGTATGAACAAACATGTTACTCGCTCAATTAGTTGTCCAACCCCTTTTGTAAAGACTTGTAATGAAAAATTGAAATGGGACATGGATGTGGATGTGCGAACATACAGATATGACATGTATGAATATACGCATGTGGTATTCTTCTTATGAGGATGTTATATTATGAAATTACATGAGGTCAGGGTAATGAAAGTACTAGTTGTGTAACTTACCGCTCGATACTCTTGTATGACTCATGATGATAATGAGACTAAAAGAGGAATGTGAATTTATGAGTTTGTCAATATGATATAATGTAAACCTATGAGTATGAAAATATAATATTATGGGCATATGTATTGAAAATTCATTTTATGAAAATGTTGATTTATGTTTTCCTACATGGGTTGTGCCTTCTTAATAAATGGAATGCAATGATAAATATGTAAAATGATATGGTGAAAAACATCTAGAACTTGACAAGAAAAAAAATCCATTGATTTTGGCCTTGAAAAAGTCGAGTCGTTACAGTGTGAGGTGATATTTTTATTGCTAGCGATTTTCATGCAAGTTTAAAAAAAAGAAATGTTTTTTTGGAAGAAAATATATCAAACTGGTGCACTGTAAGAAAGATGACGTATCCTTTTATTACTATTAATCATTTTGGTACTAAAAGAATTTTTTCATATCCCTAGGAATCGGATAATACTATATTATTTCTGATGCTTGTTTTGGTACTATTTACCTTGTTTATTGGAGCTATAAGAATGCCTTTCAATCAATTCAATCAAGAAGAAATGAATTTGGATATATTATCCAAAATGTTAATTCTGTCTTTAAGTCTTTTACATCAAAATCAAAATAAGTCTGTAGATTGATATGAATTTGTAACAAATTCAACTTTTTCAGTCAATATAGCTTCTTTTAAATAATGTCTTCTAACAGTGTGCCACAGAAGAAGGGTGAAATCCCAGAAGATGGGCTTTCGAGAATACAACAATAGATGGAATTTATGTTTGGTGAGCTGATGACTAGGATTGAAAAATTCGAGACTAGGTCTGATGGGGGACGTAGTAAAAAGGATAGAAAAGCTAAGAAAGGAGGAGAGTGTTGCTGGAAACTCTGTAGATGAAGCTGAGGATGATCTTAACCACAATAGTGGGTTTTGTACACTTAGGGGAGAGGCATGAGAATTGGCCAAGGAGGGGACATATTCGACCACATAGGGATTTTGAGTATAGAGGGGATTTTGATGATTTGGGTGATGTAGACCAAAATTTGGGTAGTATTAAGTTAAAAATCCCAGCTTTTAAGGGAAAAACTGATCTGGAATCTTACTTAGATTGGGAAAAAAAGATAGAGATGATTTTTGACATCCATAGGTACTATGAAGAAAAGACGGTTAAGTTAGCTGTAGTGGAGTTTACTGATTATACCATGGTTTGGTGGGAGAGATTGGTGGTAGAAAGAAAAAGGAATAGAGAAAGACTAGTTAGGACCCGGGAAGAGTTGAAAACAATAATGAAGAAGATGTATGTTCCTAAAACTATTATAGGGAATTGTTTAATCATTTACAAATGATTACACAGGGTAGTAAGAGTGTTGAGGAGTATCAGAAAGAATTAGAGGTGGTTATGATTAGACCTAATGTTAATAAAGATGAGGGAGTTACTATGTCTATGTTTTTTAATGGCTTGAATAGAGACATAACTAATGTTGTGGAGTTGCAATCTTATGTTGAATTGGAATAGTTAGTGCATTTGGCCATTAAGGTTGAAGGATAGTTGAAAAGAAAGAGTAGTACATGATCTAGAGCTTATTCGAGGTCTTTTTCGGGTTGAAAGATGAATTATAAGAGAGAGGGTAGTAAGTCATCGAAGCCCTTGGTGACTTATAAAGTTGCCGAACCTACCTCCATGAAGAAGCAGGTTCGCCCAATGATACAAAATACTTATGCGAGAAGTCCAACCTAAGCATAATCATGATATAAAGTGTTTCAAGTGTCAGGGATGGGGACACTATGCATCAGAGTGTACAAATCGTCGAGTTATGATAAAAAATGATAGAGAGATTGTGTCCACTAGTGAGGAGTCTAATTGTGATAACATGCCACCACTTGAGGATGCTAGTGATATAAAGTATGTTGTTGGTGATAAAGTTTTGGGGATTAGAAGGTCTCTCAGTGTTCATACTAATGAGGATGATGTGGAGCAACAAAGGAAGAACATCTTCCATACTAGATGTAACATCCCACATCGAAAGAAGAGTGTCTAGAGCCAGGGCATATTAAGGCAGTTGGTACCTAACCTTGTAGCACGCGTTTTGGGGCCTGACATGACCAAAAGATTGATGTCTTCTCCCAAGTGTAGGAGTGTCGAAGTAATAAATAACTTGGTAAGACCGGGGTAGAACCATAGGAAGGTTAACTATATAAATTATAAATAATAATAATAATAATAATAAGTTAAAGAGAGCTTTGAGATGTGATATTGATATAAGGATTAAACAATGATAAAAACAATTGTCAATGTTAAAGGATCCACTAATGGTATTTCAAACAAGTATAGTATAAACTCTTATTACTCAACTGGAAACCACACACAAAGGAGGTTCCAATAAGATTATAAATTGTTAACATGATTACATTAGTTATCTTATTCGAACAATGCTAATACTTATAAATGTTGTTTGGTATTCTTGATTATAACTTATGTTAACAACAAATCAAGTTTCTTTTATAGAACAAGTGTCGGTTATACCATACGGTTTGGGCTATGAAAGTGCCAAGTATTTGTTGTACCAAGGTTATGCAACATAAATCTAGATTAACCATTTAACAAGCAAAGTATTAAAAGTGAACAAGATAATAAATACAAAACATGTTAGTATCAAATATTAAAGTCTATATTGAGTTTATACTATACTTATTCTTACACCATTAGTGTAACCTTTTCACCTCGACATAATAAATTTAGTTAAACATAATGGAGAAGAGAAACATAAATAAACAAGATAAGAACATAAATAAGATATAAGTCAACTAAGTAAATGAAAGGAAATGAAAAGCATAAATAAGAGATTAATATAAACAAAACTTAAGCATTACAAAAATATAGAGAGAGAGCAAGAACATGATCTTGATCTGAAAACCAAGATGCCTAAATACATGACAAATGCCTCCTTTTATAAGCTAAAAATTGAAACTATTGATTTGATGACTAATAGTTGAGTGGGTGGCCACATCTTGACTTAGTGACAATCCTTATCTTCTTATCTGAACAAAACATCCTTGCTAACATCAGAATTTGAACAGATTGTCCTCATGAAAGTTCTAGGAAATTATCTCAGCTTTCCAAGAAAAAATTAATCAGTGTATTTTAACTTCTAGAACTCGAGATATGGGCTGAACACTGAACAGTGTCTGGGCTACAAAACATATTCTGACTTCTCCGTTGTTACTAAGATTTGGACTTCCAAACAGCAGAATTGTGTCTTGCATTCCTGATAAATATTTTAGGCCTATGTCTTAGCTTTCTAGGCATATAAACCAAATTGAAATCCAAGATCTACAGCTCCAGATATGACCCAATGACTGAACAGTGTTTCAATTTGGACTGAACCAGCATCTCTTTTCTAAGCTTAACCCTCTCTTTGTGTTCTCAACTTCAGTAGTTAAACTCATCAATCAATCCTTTGATTTATGTGATAGGCTTGCATTTAAGATGAACATTCACCATAAATTTAAGGTATCTTATAGTATCAGACTTGTTATTATAGAACATGTTTTAGTTAAGGAGTTATTGATACTTCAAGTGCAAAATGATGATATAAAACCTTGATAAAAATGCACTTTTAAGTACTAATCACACCCCCCAACCAGCTTATTACTAGTCCTTAGTAATCAAAGCATTAAAATAGAAGAACAATTTGCAAGTTCCACAAAGCAAGTCATTCATCATTCAACTTCCATTAATCTATCCAAATAAACAAACTCTCATTAAATTTATATATATATATGCTCAATACCTCTTAAACAAAATATTAATAAACCTTCCATTTTATGTGCTTAACATATGAAAACATAGATGATGGGGCTTTTATTGGAAGAAAACAATATTATGTTCTAATGTTTAAGGTTAACTTCCTTGGGTTGATATTATTATCTTTTCTTTTCTTTTTTTCTTTTTTTTTTTTAACATATATACATATAACTTAAAACACAATGCATCTTTAACCCATGTAACGAGCTTTAGGCTAATGACTCCCAGACCAATTGGTCTTAGGGCATTAGGTGTTGAGACACCTCTACAAGCTTAGTAACTCGGGTTGCAGATACTGATACGTAGATAGTGCAATGTTTGATTCCCTTAAGTTTTTGTCCTTAACCCATGTAACAAGCGTTGGGCCAATAGCTCCCAAGTCAGTTGACTTTAGGGTATTAGGTGTTAAAACACACTTTCAGGCTTAATTGCTTAGGTTAGGGAGGCTACGAAACCAAACTTATCTACGTTTTATTATCATCAATTTTTTTATTTTTTTGCAAATTATATACTATTCCTTTCCCTTAGTTGTTACCTTTAACAAAAGAACATAAATAATGTAATAACTCACAATCATATGTTAAAGTGTGTGTGTGAAAATGAAGGTTTAAGAATACTTGTTAAATGAGTATATGAGCAGAATCAAGTAATAATAATGCGAGAGTTTGTAAACCTGAATATTTCAATAAGTATTCTGATAGATCTTGATAAGAATATTTACTAAGATGCGTCTTAAGAGTCAATAAAATTCCTCCTTACTCTACTATCCTAATAACAGTTTTGTCAAATGGTTTAAATAATAGCAAAAATGGTTAGTAAGTTAGTTTTTTTTTAATGTCAACTACTACCCTCTCCCCCCAACCAGAACGAGACATTGTCCTCAATGTCATAAGGTAGAAAGATAGAGTATAGAAGACATCACCTGAAATAGCGAACACTGACAAACCTGAAACACACTTAAACAAATATAAAAAAACAAAATAATATGCTATTAATAAAACCAAAAGACACAAGGATTCAGAAACGAAGGCTCAAATCCAATCTAAGCATTTTATGGCTTTCCTTAGTTGACCAATTTATGCGACTCATAGAGGGATCAATTACAGGGATGAAAGATTGTAGTTGGTTAATCAATTGTTCAGTAGTAGCAACAGAGATTATGATTTGTCATGCCAAAGATGTTAGAAATTCCTGTTCCACAGCTTGATCAAGAAAAGACAAGAAATTATCGTAAAAACCACTTACATTTAACAGACCTATGGGTTTATGGTGCATGTATAGTTGGGCCCAAGAGGAAATATGAAAGATCTCTTCCAATATGCCCAAACCACCTGGTAAAGCAATGAAGGCATCAACTTGGTTAAATATTGCATTCAGTCGATCAGACATTGTGGGGACCTGTAGTTCCTCTCCAATTGTTTTGCCAATGATGTCCCCTTTTGCTAAAGCTTTAGGGATGACCCCCAAAACTTGACTGCCTCCTAAAAATGCAGCTATTGACACACCCCCCATTAACCCAAGGTTGCCTCCCCCATACACTAATTGAATCTTTCTCTCAGCTAGTACCTGACCAAGATGATTTGCTGATTCTAAAAACTCTTTTTCTTTCTCAAGACTAGATCCACCGAAAACACAAATATTTCTTATGTGATGACTTGAGGAACCTGCCATTTCTACACACTTATATCTGTTGAATGTATGGGTTGAGTAGAAATGAAGGGAAGGAAGAGAAGATTTAATAGATGAGAAATTGCTAATGCAATCATACCACCTATATGTAGGCCAGCTGGAGTCTCACTCTCTCTCTCTCTCTCTCTTTATTTATTTATTTTGAAAAAACATGTGTATGTACAGGTAGTTGTGATTGTGGCTCACATCTTCCCTTGGTTTTACGTCCAAGAACGACTTAAACGCCCTCTATGGGTCGAGGATAGGCTTCCCATCCAGTTTTTTTAAAAACTAGCAAACATGGTCTTTTTTAGTCAGATTCCCAAGACTATGTCGAGCATGTTCTTTATGGAATTGTGGCTATAAATCATGAATTGCACGATGCACATCTCCACTAAGATGTGTCTCAAGAGTCAATAGAAGATTATCTAAAGACCCCTTACTCAGGCCTTCCTTAATGAATTGTATTTTATCTTTACGGTTTATAAATACCATTCCTAAAGAACGACATTGTGCATTACAAGTCCATTTGGCACATCGATGATAGAGTTTCAGTCGTTTTGCACAACGTTTCTTTGCAAAATTGCTTTTACCTGTCTTAGGCATGTATGAAATGAAAGAATTAGAGGACTCACCTGATAATCGGACCTTTGCTTCAATTAGCCAAAGAATATCTTCAAGAATTCCATGATTCATTAACAACCTCAATCTTGCACACCTAGCACGGTAAATTTTTGCAATCGCATTTGGAGGCAAAGCGGGAAAATACTTTTTCAATTTTTCAAGAGTGGTGTCCATTTTCAAATTAGAATTGGAGAAGAGATTCAAAGAAGGGAGAAAGAGCAAAGAATTGCACAAATATATATATATATATATATATATATATATATATATATAAGTTATTATGGGAAACTGAAAGAACTGACTTAAGTCACGGAGTACCGTTATCCGCCATTTGACTGGGGTGAGAGAGACTAGCAAAACAAAAGTTACACAAAAAAAAAACACAAAACAATGTGAGAAAAAGAATCAATCTTTATATATAGGATCACTCAATTCAATAGAGTCATTTTCAACTGAAAAATTGTCAAAGTAAACTTTCAAACGATGTCCATTTACCTTGAAATCATTGCCATTCTTTGGATTCTTGATATCACAGGCCTCATATGGATACGCATGTTTCACAATAAAAGGACCCCTCCATCTTGATCTTAGTTTTCCAGGAAATAAATGGAGTCGAGAATTATAAAACAAGACTTTTTGACCAACATTGAATGTTTTTCTCAGTATTTTCTTGTCATGAAACTCTTTGAATCTTGCTTTATGAATTCTTGAATTTTCATATGCATCATTTCTTATTTCCTCAAGCTCATTTATTTATAATTTTCGCAGCTCACTAGCATCATCAGGGTTAGAATTGAAAGCTTTAATAGCCCAATAAACTTTAGGTTCCAGTTCCACAGGCAAGTGACAAGGTTTTCCATAGACTAGTCTATAAGGTGACAAACCTAATGATGTTTTATAAGCAGTTCGATAAGCCCAAAGTGCATCATTAAGTCTTAAAGACCAGTCTTTTCTATTAGGGTTCACTGTTTTCTCCAAGATTTGTTTGATCTCCCTATTAGCGAGCTCTACTTGTCCACTTGTTTGAGGGTGATAAGGGGTGACAACTTCATGTGTGATTCCATATTTCTTCATTAAAGACTCAAATGACTTGTTGCAGAAATGTGTTCCACCATCACTTATCATGGCTCAAGGGATTCCAAATCAACTCAAAATATTTTCTTTCAAAAACTTTATCACTGTTTTATGGTCATTGTTTCGACTTGGAATTGCCTCTATCCATTTTGAAATATAATCTATTGCGACTAATATGTATAAGAAACCAAATGATGGAGGAAATGGACCCATGAAATCTATACCCCAACAGTCAAAGATCTCAATGACAAGAATAGGATTTAAAGGCATCACGTGACGTTTTGAAATAGATCCCAACTTTTGACACTTATCACAAGTCTTGCAGAATGCATGTGAGTCCTTGAATATGGTGGGCCAGTAAAATCCACTTTGTAAGATTTTTGCAGTGGTCTTTCTTGATGAGAAATGATTCCCACATGCCTCAGAATGACAAAATTTAATGACACTACTTACCTCATTGTCAGGAATGCATCTTCGAAATATTTAATCAGGATAATATTTGAATAAATAAGGGTCATCCCAATAAAAGTTCTTCACTTCTTTCAAGAACTTTTTTTTGTCCTAGGTACTCCAATGAGCTGGCAATTGTCCTGAAACATGAAAATTAACAATATTAGTAAACCAAGGCATTATAGAGATAGAAAATAAAGATTCATTAGGAAAGTAGTCATCGATTGGTGTGATGTCAAATCTTGAATCTATTGTCAATCTTGACAAATGATCTGCGACAACATTTTCGGTGCCTTTCTTGTCTTTGATTGTGATATCAAATTCTTGAAGTAACAAAATCCACCGCACCAATCTAGCCTTAGAATCTTTCTTAGAAAGAAGATATTTCAATGTTGCATGATCATTAAAAACAACAACAGGTGAGCCAACAAGATAAGACCTGAATTTTTCACATGCAAATACTACTGCAAGTAATTCTTTTTGAGTGGTGGTGTAACTCATTTGAACACTATTTAAAGTTTTACTTGCATAGTAAATTACATAAGATTTCTTATCTTTTTTTTGTCCCAAGACAGCACCCACGGCATAATCACTAGCGTCACACATTATTTCAAAAGGTAAAGGAAAATGATATTTTCTAGTCATTGAATTAAGTTTCCTATGGTCAATGCACATGCGCCAACCAGTAATAGTCCTAGTTAGAATTAACTCATTTTTCTCATTTGTTATCACAGTGACTCCAGACTTCTTGGGTACAACTTGGGTAGGACTTACCCATTTGCTGTCAGAAATAGGATAAATGATTCCATTATCTAAAAGCTTAATGACTTCATTTTTCACTAATTCTTTCATATTAGAATTAAGCCTTCATTGCATTTCTCTAGAGGGTTTAGCATTTTCCTCCAGATAAATCATGTGTGTGCAAATCAAAAGACTAATTCCTTTTATGTTAGTTATGGTCCATCCTAATGCATTTTTGTGCATTTTCAGAGTTTGTAATAACTTACCTTCTTGATGTGCATTAAGTTTGGAAGAGATTATTACCAGAAAAGTTTTATTTTCTCCCAAAAATGAGTATTTGAGATTGAATGGTAATGACTTCAAATCAGGTTTTGGTTATTGAACACTTAAAGGTATTGACTCAATTGATCGTGGTGGCAATTCCTCAATTTTCGATCTCCAACTATTTGCCTTTGATTCTTCCTGAAAATAAGAAAATTGGTCTTGCTCAATTTGGAGTTATAGGATATGTGATGACTTATTATTCCTAGAAAAATATTTTGGATATTAACAACTTGGAGTTTCTTTATCCAAACATTAACAGCAAATAATAACAAGTTATTTCCAATAATATTTTGGATATTCATCCCTTTGGGATTTCTTTATCCAAACATTAACTGTGAATAATAGATGAATTTCCCAAAAAATAAGATTTTTTTTTGGAATATTGGCCAACACCCTTTGGAGTTTTACAGACGTGTTGTAAAATCCAGAATGTAAGAAAATAATTTTTTTTTTGTGTTTAAGAAATCCATACAAGAAAACATTAACGGTGAATAGTATAATGTTTGAAATGTATCTTATAGATGATCAAAACTTTTGATTGAGTGGAATTATAAATAAGATTGAACCTTATACAGTGTTTATATATATATATATATATATATATTTCGGTGTAAGTGATTTGCATGAAATAGCAGTAAGGCATAATTATATTTGAAATTAATTCGACAGATGAGAGCCTTCATGAAACAATTTGATCACATCTAACCATTTATTTACAAAGATTTCTACCAATCTAACTAAGATGTGTTAAATTTAAAGCTGTCCACAAATTATCTAAGCAGTTGAAGAAATAAAAAGTTACGCATAATTTAATGACAATGTGAAAAATTTCCAATAATCTAAATATTACTTTTCAAGTTCCAAAAAAATTTATTTCTAGAAGCAGGGATAGCACATGCAATAACCTGGTTTCTTTACACACACACACAATTACTCTATCAATATTTATCATAAGCTCCCTCTCAACTTATAAGCAGGAGGAGAGGGAGCTCCCCCTACTCTGTCCCACCGTGGTGCGGGGGAGCGGGATTACCTGTAAGGTAAGGTGGTTGGTTATTTGCAAGGCATGATGTCCCTCTTTTTTATTTGTCATGTTGGCAAGGTATGTGTGAGCATGAGTTGTGTCAGTTTTATGCCAGTGGGAGGAGAAAGAGAGAGAGGGAGAATAGCAGGCAAAAGAAGATTTAAAAAAACAGCTTCTCTTTTCCCTGCTGCACGTCCAACGGAAGAAGAATAATGTCGTTTCAAAATGATATCGTTGTATGATTCTATTTTTTTTTTTTGAAAAAAAAAGTTTGGGAGTAATCCAAAAATGAGTTAGGATACTAGATCATAGGATAATGAAATTAACCAGGGTCTACTAAAGTTATCACTATTTGAATATATTTTTTTTATGAAAAATATAGTGATAGCTATATGAAATGTTAAAATTATTTTTATGAAATTGAAAATTCATTTCTATATATTTTTGAAAAAATTATTAAAATAAAGGAAAAATTTTGACTGTTTTTTCTCTTTAATCTTCTCCTTTTTCTTTCATCATTCTATATAAAATACAAAATGTCTTGTTCAAATGTTATTTTTTATTGGAATACCAAATTAAATAAAAACTAAAATTCAAAATACTATATTAACAATTTGCCTCTTTAAAATCGTTTTTTATCATTGAAGATGCCCTTGATTTACTATACCACTATGAATTATGAGTTAAGAAAGAAAATTCCACGACTAGCCTAAATTTATAGATGGATTGATCAATTTTACCTAACTTGAAGTATTTATTGGGTCCCAACCATGTCAAGGACATACACCAGATTTGATTCAAGATGACCATATGTTTTTGGAGTGGCAACAAATTAAGAACAACTCCAAAAATATGCTCATGATAGAATCTCTAAAAGGTACAATCAAATTTAGAAAGAGAAAAGGCTACCTTGTCTATATAAGGTAAAATCCATCGAAACTCTTTGGGAAGAAAAAGAAAAATCTATTTGTTGCATCCTTCAATTATGAAAAAGCAACAATGAATCTCAAATTAATCTATTCGTTTCATTCTGGCTCTCACAGTTTCTAGAGGATGCTCCGTTTATGATATTAGTAGAAATTCATGCCCTTTCGTCAATTAAATTTATAATAAAAATTTATAAAATATAATTGAAGTCATGACAAAATTCCATTTAGTCCCCAGTTTTCAAAAAAAAAAAAATTTAAAGTCTTTTGGTCCTTGTATAGTAAAAATTAAAATTTAGTCTTTATGATACCTTTTGTAATTCACTTCATAATTACTATTAATCATGTAATGATTTATTACTTTTTTTAATATATATAATGCTTGTAATATAATAAGCTATTAAATTACAATCTTTCATTTATTATAGTTTTCAAAATAACATGACAAAAAAAAAATTAATAAATCATTACATTACATTAGATTCCATTACATATTATAAAACATATCGTTAGAAATTTTATTATAAGTAATTGCTGATAAATAAGAAAGTCGCCGCCTTGTATATTCACCTTTTGTTCTTATATTTCAAAATGTTACAGAGTAGTTCTCTTATATAGAAACTGATGCAACCATATTATTTGATAGTTTCACCCATATTTAACTAGTGTTTTGCCTATGTTATATATATAAAATATCATGATATTCTTTGTTTTATGTTTTGAAGGCACTTTTGGATGAAAGATGCAAAAATGAGTAAATTGGAGGTAACTGGCAGATTTGATGTTCGGTCGATGTTTTGTGCAGAGCATGAGTTCTAGAGGTCAAAATGAAGTGATTCCAGTGGTATTAAAAAGCTAACATCCATTCCTTTCTAGAAATTTAAGGTACAAAAAATAAAAAAAGAAAGAGCATGGAAATTACAACCTTCAAAGTCAAATCTCACATTCTGCCAATGTTGACCTTTGGTCATTCAAAATTGAATATATGGAGCTTCAGAAGTCCAATGGATGCAAACTCAATATTTTTGGATTCCTGACTTAAATACCTATAAACGCTCCAAATTTCAGCCAAAAAAAAATGTCATATGAGGGAGATATTAATTTTCAAAGATGACAGCTGAATTCTGCCAGCAAACAGGTTTCGTGAAGGAACGTGTCCAAATTACGTTTTGAAGCATTTAAACCAGCGTCCAAGTTTTTATTTCAGAAATTTAGCTCCTCTAAGTCAAAGCTTGAAGATTTAATGCAAGGCTATTTCTCCTTTTTAGGAAAATAGTTATTGAAGTACTTAAATGTAAACTATCAACTTAAGGGAGGACTATTTTGTAAAATAGGGACTAGGGTTTCTTAGCATATAAAAAGAAAGAGAGAAGGGAAAGAGAGCAGAAAGAGGGTGGCAGCCAGAAGTGAAGAAACACAAACTCTCCTCTCTACAAACCAGAGATAATGCTTTATTATATCCTTAAAAGTAGTTGTTCCATAGATATGCAAGGCTAAGCTCGTTTTCTTGGTAACAGGGACGCAACAAGCCTTCGGATTTCAAGAACCGTGAGATTTATTCTTCCTTTTATTTTCATTTTATATTATGAATGAGTATGATTATTTTTCTATGCATATTTTCTATGATTGTTGTTGATAATTGCTAGAGCGGACTCTAAGTTATTATTATGAACAATCTATTGCTAAGTTTGATATCAAAACCGGAGTTATGATATATGAACTTGCTAAGAAACTAAGCTTGATAACTGTGGCGGAACTATGTTATTAAACTTAGAGAGAACACTCGAACAAAGGAAGACAAGCTGCGGACAGCTTGGTTGTCAAGAGATCAATCAATTTATCTAGTTCTTAAGGTTGCCATTGAACTAAATCATTAATGCGGACACTGTGATTGTTTGTTGGTTAGGGTTAGTTATATAGTGGATCTGTTAATTAACCAACGTTAAGAAAAGATTAAAATTTAGAATATAAATTGAAGTTTTGTTTCAAGGATCGGTTCTAATTTCCGTTGGTGGATGTGTGCTTGCGACCAAGGTTTGTTTTCTTGATAAATTTCGGTTTCATTTGATTTTGTTTGCTAGTTTAATTTCTTCCATAGTTTAGATCATCACAAATCAAAACCCCCCAATTGCATAACGTATAGCTCTATACTATCTTCTGTGTTGCGATCACGACATTACAACAGAAACCCTTTCCTAAGCTAACTATATAAGTAAGCAACATTAATCCCACATATTTTGGGATACATATAATTATAGAATACTGAAAGATAATTCCTCATATTTGATTCTTCAGCTCACGCTAACATTAATTCCTATCTTGTACACCTCACGCTAACACTCCCCCTTAAGTTGGTGCAAAGATGTCTTCGATGCCCAACTTGTTAAGTGAGCCACGAAAGTTTTTGTTGGAAACTGTCTTTGTGAGCATATCGGCAAGTTGGTCTTCTGATCTAACAAAAGGAAAGTAAATCACCCCTTCTTTAAGATTCTATTTAATGAAATGTCGGTCTATCTTGATATGCTTTGTTCGGTCATGATGAATTGGATTTTGAGAAATTGCAATTGCAGCTTTATTATCGCAGTACAGGTTCATTCCTGACTTGGGAGTGAAACCAATTTTAGAAAGTAATCTTCTAATCCAAAGAAGTTCGCAAAAGCCCTTAGGCATTCCTCTTAACTCAGCCTCAGTGCTCGACAAAGCTACTACTTTCTGTTTTTTACTCCTCCATGTAACTAAGTCACCACCAACGAAAGTGAAGTAGCCAGATCTAGATTTTCTATCAAACAAATTTCCTGCCCAATCAGCATCCGTGTAACCTTCAATATCCAAATGACCATTCTTAGAGAACATAAGTTCTCTTCCTGGAGCAGATTTTAGGTACCGAAGTATTCGACCAACTGCCTCCATGTGATCCTTGCTAGGACAATGCATGAATTGACTAACTAGGCGGACACCGTAAGAAATATCTGGATGAGTATGAGATAAGTAAATCAGTTTACCTACTAATCGTTGATACCTCTCTTTATCAGCTAGTTCCTGATCAAGATACACTCCAAGTTTTTTATTCTGAACTGTTGCAGTGTCTGCCAATTTATAGTCAAGCATTCCTACTTCAATTAGTAGGTCCAATACATACTTTCTTTGTGAGAGAAAAATGCCCTGCCTTGATCTAGCCACTTTGATCCCTAAGAAGTACTTAAGTCCACCTAAGTTCTTCATTTCAAATTCGGTAGATAGTTGCTCTTGCAACCTTTCAATTTTTTCTTCATCATCTCCTATAATGATCATATCATCTACATATATTATCAGGACAATTACCTTTCCTTGTTGCTTTTTCAGGAAGAGAGTATGATCTGAGTTGCTCTATTGAAAACCATACTTGCAACCAAGGATAACAAAACTTTGGCTGTGTTCAGTTTTGCCACTGGAGAAAACATCTCCTAATAGTCTATCATGTAAGTCTGTGTGTACCCCTTCGCTACCAATCTTGCCTTGTGTCTTTCAATGGATCCATCTGCTTTATATTTGATGGAGAACACCCACTTACACCCAACGATTTTCTTTCCTTGTGGTAATGTGACAATGTCTCACGTTCTATTCTTTTCTAGGGCTATCATTTCTTTTGGGATTGCTTGGGACCATTTGGGATCTGCTAATGCTTCATGAATTCCATAAGGAATATGACAGGAGGATAACTTGTATGCAAAGGCTTTGAGAGGTATGGATAGTCTTTGTGTGGATAAATAATTAGAGACGGGGTACTTTGATTTTTTTTCCTACAATATCTTGTGAGTACCGGGCTAGAGGCTTGCCTATGTTCTGCCTGAAAGGTAAGTGATAGCTAGCGGAAGAATCCAAAATATTACTGGAGGATGGTGTAGGAGAAATTGCCTCAGGAATATCCTCATGCAAAGGAGTTTCATTGTTGGGTACTTCAAGAGAAGGGGTTTTACTCATTCTGTCGGGTGCAATTTATTGGTCCTCCTCATCTACTGTCTTACTGTTTTTAATGCTCTCTGCCTCTGCAACGTCTTCAGCTACCATGTTTGGAACCGTGGCCATATTCTCAACAACGTCTTCAGCTATCATGTTTAGAATTGGAACCTTGGCCATATTCTCATCAACTTTAGTGTTCCACCACTTCTGCTCTTCATCCTATGTCTCCCCCTAGAGAGGAGAAGTTGATGCTGTGGATGAGTAAAAATATTCTGACTATAGAAAAATGACATCCATTGTAGTATAGAGTCGTTTAATTTTAGGATCATAGCAACAGAATCCCTTCTTATTCAAGCCATAACCTAGAAACATACAACAAACAGTACATGGTTCAAGTTTTGTTCGTTGATGTTTATGTACATGCACAAATGTCACGTAGCCGAACACACGCGGTGAAAGTGAGAGTATAGATGGTAGAGTAACATGTCATGATAAAGCCTATAGTGGAGTCTTGAATTCCAAGGCTTTTAAAGGCATTCGATTCAGTAAATAGATAGCAGTAGTAACACTGTCATTCCAATGTCTACTAGGCACCTGTGCTCCAAATAATAATGCACGTGCAGTTTCTAGAATATGTCGGGTTTTTTATGCTGCCACTCTATTTTGTTGTGGAGTCTAACTACATGATAATTCATGGAGAATACCTTTCCTTAGGAAAAATGCTAAAAAATTATTATTCACATATTCTCCCCCATTATACGATCGAAGAATCCAGAGTTTCGCTGAAAATCGATTATGAACCATAGCGTGGAACATACGAAACACATCAAAAACTTCATCTTTGCGCTTCAGCCAAGAGAGTCATGTCATCCTAGTACAATCATTCACGAAGGTGACAAACCAACGCATGCTAGGGACAATGGTAATGGGAGACGGTCCTTAAACATCAGAGTGAACCAAGGCAAAAGGAGTATCACTTTTATTCAAGCTAATCAAAAAAGATACACGATGACTCTTGGCAAGGATGCATAATTCAAATTCAAAAACAATTTCAGAAACAAAGACTTCATGTAGCTAAAAGATGGATGTCCCAATTGATAATGCCATAGTCAAATCTGGTTTTCTTTTGTAGTAATGATCGACTCACAGTGTTAACTCTGCTTGGATTGAAGTCATCCATATAGTATAACCCCTTTCCCTTAGTACCACGCCCAATGATCTCCTCCGTGAGAATATCCTGAAAAAGGTAAAATTTGGATGATGTAGACCAATTAGGATGTGGGAAGAGTTGAAAACAATAACGAAGAAGACGTATGTTCCTAAAACTATTATAGGGAATTGTTTAATCATTTACAAATGATTACACAGGGTAGTAAGAGTGTGGAGGAGTATCAAAAAGAATTAGAGGTGGCTTTGATTAGAGCTAATGTTAATGAAGATGAGGAAGTTACTATGTCTATGTTTTTGAATGGCTTGAATAGAGACATAACTAATGTTGTGGAGTTGCAATCTTATGTTGAATTGGAAGAGTTAGTGCATTTGGCCATTAAGATTGAAGGACAATTGAAAAGGAAGAGTAGTACATGATATGGAGCTTATTCCGGGTCTTTTTCGGGTTGGAAGATGAATTATAGGAGAGAGGGTAGTAAGTCATCGAAGCCCTTAGTGACTTCTAAAGTTGCCGAACCTACCTCCATGAAGAAGCAGGTTCGACCAATGATAAAAAAAACTTAAGGGAGAAGTCCAACCGAAGCATAATCGTGATATAAAGTGATTCAAGTGTCAGGGATTGGGACACTATGCATCAGAGTGTGCAAATCGTCGAGTTATGTTCTAAAGAATGATGGAGAGATTGTGTCTACTAGTGAGGAGTCTGATTGTGATAACATGCCACCACTTAAGGATGCTAGTGATATAAAGTATGTTGTTGGTGATAAAGTTTTGGGGATTAGAAGGTCGCTCAATGTTTAGACTAATGAGGATGATGTGGAGCAACAAAGGGAGAACATCTTCCATACTAGATGCCTAATCAACAATAAGGTATATAGTATGTGATCATTGATAGTGGTTCTACTAATGTTGCTAGTGTTACTTTGGTTAGAAAGTTGGGATTGAATACCATAAAGCATGAGAGGCCTTATTAGCTTCAATGGTTGAATGAATGTGGTGTTTTTAGGTTGAATAGATAGGTGATGATTTCTTTTTAGTAGGAAGTATAAAGATGAAGTGTTATGTGATGTTGTGCCTATGCATGTTACTCATATGTTACTAGGGAGGCCTTGGCAATTTGATACAAAAGCCAAGCATGATGGGTTTAAGAACAAGTATTTATTGGAGAAAGATGGTAGAATTTATACACTTGCCCCACTAACACCAAAGCAAGTGTATGAAGATAAAATTCAGTTGAAGAAAAGCTATGAGGAGAAGCACTCAGACTTGGCCAAAGTGGAAGAACAAGTCAAACAACATGGTGAGAATGTGAGGAAGAGTGAAAATAAAGTGAGCCATGAGTTAAAAACAAAAAGGGATAAAGTTTCGGCCCTTAAAAAATTAGGGTAGGGTTAAGGCCAAAAAGAAAAAAATAGAAGGGAGGCCGAGAGTGGGGAGAAGAAAGAAAGGGTGAGAAAAAAAGAGTGTAGAAAACATGGGGAAAAACCTAAATTTCTTTGCAAAATCTAGTGATCTTAAACATGCTTATCTTTCTGAATTGCCCATGATTTTACTTGTGTATAAGAAGGCATACTTTAACTCTAATTATTTTGTATTCTTGTGTTCCTAGTGTTGTTAAAGTTCTTTTACAAGAATTTGAAGATGCAAACCCTCTGTTATAATTTTTCTGGGTTATTAAAATATGAGAAATTTAATCAATAGTAAAATGGGTTAAATTAAATTAAAGAAACCTAAATCAAGATGAAAATAGTGAAACTAATGAAATGAAAAGTGAATATAGTACTAAATTGTTGAAAAGAAAAACATTAGTGGGGACAAAATGAATATGTAAGACCAAAAGAGGTTAATATTCAAATAACAGAAGGTTAGGAGTTTATGTACAAATGATAAAAAGAGGTGGGGATAAATGTGCAATTAACAAGATGATAGCACTATAAATATCATTCTATTTTCTCTCTTTGAGTGACTTGTAAGAGCAAGAGAGAGTTTAGAGAGAGGCTGGAGAGACGACATATTGATGGCAGACAATCTGACAACTATAACTCCACCTTCCACCGTTGGATCACAACGATAATCGGATATGTTGTTCTCCTCCATGTAGTGTTGTACATTGTCACTGGAGGCATCCTCTATATCAGTCCTTATTTGAGAGATTTCGCGGGAGGAAAATTTCTGGGAAAATACACTTCTAGACAGTCTTTGTCGCCGACTATTTTCTCCTCCAGCCACCGTTGGATCGGGCTATAATTTGTATATGTTGTTATTCTTGATGCTTTCTAGATTCTGAACGGTGAAGATCAGAAACAAACACTCAGTAAAAAGTTGTGCTTCTCACACAGTAGGTCTGCAAGTTTGAGGTCAGCTCGGTTAAACCCATGTTTTTGGAAATTTCACAATAATGCATTATAACTTGATCGTATGGATTGTTTGGAATATTATTCATTTGTTATTTATGGTTGATTGAAACTATTGTCAAAATTGGTTTTTTTTTTTTTTGTGAACTGAAACAGCCCTAAAATTAAAAGGAAATGGAGCATTAAAGAGACTTAATTTTTGGGAGACTTTGGGGCTGTTGTGATAGCCCTGAAAGTGTATGTTTAAGGGGCATAAATACCTCTCCAAAAACAAAAATATAAAATATAAAAGGTTATTATGCTTGTTATCCTAATTTCTAAGGACAACTCGGATTGATTTAAAAAGTCGGCCACATGAGTGGGGGCAAGGAAAATTTGCCAACCATATGAAGAGCAAAAGAGGAAAAGGGGGAAATTGTAGTTTTCCTTAATGAATTTATTATGATAGGTTGTTTTCTTTATGTAATATGTGTGTGAATTGAATGAAATTAGCATGAAAAGAATGAGGAACTCTTGGTTCCTTAAGGCCATGCTTTCGGTCAATTAGGCATAAAAGGGAGAGGATGTTTAATTTGATAACTTAATTACGTGTGTTTAATTGTGTCAAAATGAGAAAAAGTTAAATTGTGGATGTTGTGTGTAAAGGGAAAGGTTGATGAATCTAGATAGAAATGAGTTCTCCTTCCTATAGAGAACTTATAGTCTCGTGTCTTAACTTTCCAACAAGACCAATCTCACTTGAAACAGAGTTTTATAACTCTAGATATAGTTAAAATTATAAGGAGAGGTCAGATAGTAACATTTCAATTTTTAGACAATAACAGTTGGACAGTAATAGTCCAATGTTTGTTGATGAGCCATTTTGATTGTCTTGGGGGCAGAACTGGGTTCTCCTTCCTACAGAGAACTTGTAGCCTCGTGTCTTAACTTTCCAACAAGACCAATCTCGCTTGAAACAGACTTCTATAAGTCCAGATATAGTTAAAATATGAGGAGAGGTCGGACAGTAACAATTCAATTTCTAGACAGTAACAATTGGACAGTAACAGTCCAATGTTTGTTGATGAACAAGTTTGATTATCTTGGGGGGCAGAACTGGGTTCTCCTTCCTATATAGAACTTATAGCCTCGTGTCTTAGCTTTCTAATGAGACAAATCTTGCTTGAAACGGGGTTCTATAACTCTAGATATAGTTAACAATCGAAGGAGAGGTCAGACGTAACAATTCAATTTCTAGACAGTAACGGTTGGACACTAACAGTCCAATGTCTAGACAGTAATAGTTGAACAGTAACAATTCAAATATAAAGAAAGGAATGATAACTATGATTGGTTAAAGAATGACAATATTAATGGATGTAATGAGAAAAATGTAAAATATAAAGAAAGAAATGATTAAAAGAAAGATCTGTTAGTTGTTGATATGATTATTATAAAACATATCCTTGAATAAGGATAATTTATGAGATGAGCCTGTGATTGCAGGAGGGACCACCGGTATGGTGCAATAGCAGCAACAGGGGAGCACGAGTAGAGCTTCTACTACAGGTAGATGATCCTCACCTAAGCTTTTTAGTAAAATTCAAGAATTTAATATGATAATAATGTGAGATGTGAATTTGCAACATTGGATATTATGTAAAAGGATGGAAGTTGGTATAATGATGTTGTTATTTCGAATAGTATTCTGAATGTATGTGTGTGTTCAAGGTGAACTACCCTTGCTTGCATTGCCAAGTGATGGGAGTACTACTAACAAAGAAAATATGAGAAGTGTAATATGTGTTTCGACTAGCATATATTTAGTGTATGTTAGGATCCCGAGTAAGGGGATCAGCATGTATTGGCTGGCATACATTTAGTGTATAAGGATCCCGGGTAAGGGGATCACCACGTATTGGCTAGCATACATTTAGTGTATGTCAGGATCCTAGGTAAGGGGATCACCTTACATCGACTAGTATAAATTTAGTGTGTGTTAAGATCCCGGGTAAGGGGATCCCCTTACATCAACTCCTATGGGGTAATGATGATACGAGTGAAATTGGTATCGGTAATGTGTTAAGTGATGCAACCATATTATTCGATAGTTTCACCCACATTTAACTAGTATTTTGCCTATGTTTTATATATAAAATGCCTTGATATTCTTTGTTTTATGTTTTGAAGGCACTTTTGGATGAAAGATGCAAAAAGGAGTAAATTGGAGATAATTGGTAGATTTGACCTTCAGTCAATGTTTTGTGCAGAGCGTGACCTCTAGAGGTTGAAATGAAGTGATTCCAGTGGCATTAAAAAGCTAACATCCATACCTTTCTGGACATCTAAGGCAAGAAAATAAAATAAGGAAGAGCATGGAAATCGCAGCCTTCAAAGTCAAATCTCGCAATCTGGCAGTGTTGACCTTCGGTCATTCTAACTTGAATATCTGGAGCTATAGAAGTCCAATTGATGCAAACTCAATGTTTTTGGATTCATGACTCAAAGGTCTATAAACGCTCCAAATGTCAGCCAAAACCGATGTTATATGAGGGCGATATGATTTTTCAAAGATGACATCTGAATTCTGCCAGCAAACAGGTTTCGTGAAGAAACAAGTCCAAATTACGTTCTGAAGCATCTAAATCGATATCCAAGTTTTTATTTCAGCAATTTAGCTCCTCTAAGTCAAAGCTTGAAGATTTCATGCAAGGCTATTTCTCCTTTTTTAGGAAAATAGTTATTGAAGTACTTAAATGTAAACAGTCTACTTAATGGAGGACTATTTTGTAAAATAGAGACCTAGGGTTTCCTAGGATATAAAAAGAATGAGAGAAGAGAAGGGGAGCAGCCAGCCAAGAAGAGAAAAATGCCCCCTTCCTCTAAGAAACCCTAAATTATGCATTCTTCCTTCTTTTTGATTAGTTGTTCAACAAACATGCAAGGCTAAACACTTTTTCTTGGTTGCAAGGACACGGAAACCTTCGGATTTCAAGAACTGTGAGATTTATTTTACCTTTTCTTTTCAGTTTATATGATGAATATGTTTGTTCTCCTATGCTTATTTTTCCTATGATTGTTTATTTTAATTGCTAGAGCGGACTCTAAGTTATTATTGTAGACAATCTATTGCTAAGTTTGATATCAAAACCGGAGTTGTGGTATATGAACTTGTGAAGCAACTGAGTTTAATAATTGTGGCAGATCTACGTTATTAATCTTAGGGAGAACATTCAATCAAATCAAATATAGACCGTGGACAGTTATGTTTTCTTGATTAATCAACTTATCTAGTTCTTAAGGCTGCCATTGAATTAAATTACTAGTGCGGACACTGTGATTGTTTAATGGTTAGAGCTAGTTATACGGCGGATCCGTTAACTAACTAATGTTAAGAAGAGATAAATATTCAGAATATAAATTGATGTTTCGTTTCCATGATCAGTTCTGATTTCTGTAGGTGGATGTGTGCTTGTGACCAAGGTTTGTTCTCTTGATAATTTTATGATTTTATTAAATTTTGTTTGATAGTTTTCTGTTTTCTTTTGCTTTAGCCTAGATAACGTCCAAACCCCCCCCAAATTGCATATCATCTAGCATAAAAATCTGACTTGAATCTCCCTCGTGGGATTGACCCCTTACTTGCTCTATACTATCTTGTGTGTTGTGTTTGAAGCTAGGGTAATTAATTTGTGCGACCGCGACATCACAACATTAAGCGAAAATGATCATGGTTGATCTTATGAAATCTTGAATGGAGGTTGAAAATGGAAGAGGAAACGGTTTTTAGTAATTGAAGGAGAAAGAGTTTCTAATGAAAACCAGAAGGGAGAAGTGAATAAAATAGGAATGCATGTTTGCCTTTTTAAATTATTGGATATTTGTGTTGCTATATTATTGTGATTTTCATGTTTCAATAGTATGTATTTTGTTCCAGGACCATCGCATGCACGACATGAGTAGATCCTAGCTTATGTTCACTTTTTGTAGTCTAGGTTATAGGGAGTATACCCTTGTATCTTGTAATATTACAACTTTTATATAACTTAATTTGTATAATTGATGTTTAAACTTGAATAGATGTACTTAATTCTGAAATTCATATAATCATGTTTCATGTATGTGTGTTTATCCCATTTATTCCCCTATAATGATATTTGTTGTTCAATGTATGTTATATATGTTGTGGTTGTGATGATGATGATGATGATGTTTGTGGGATTGAGACCCAGGATGATTGGGTCGTGATTTAGTTATGAGATGTATGATATTAGAAGTGTAAACAGGGTATATGTCGATAACTTGGGACCTTCCGGTATAGGGGAGACTCTGCCAAAATTTCGGTGGAAATTTCAGTAGACTTTTATATGAGAACTGGAAAAAAAAATTACCTGTATTTTTACATACCAAATCGTATGAAAGTAACTATGAACACATATGAAAGTGTGGAGCGTTACAGAAGATGTCTTTCTAGAAGAGATTCTTTGTGGCTTGCCGCCAATTAGGGGAATTGAACATCAAATCGACTTTGTTTCAGGAGCATTTATACCAAATAGGCATGCATATAGGAGCAATCCCGAAGAGTCTAAGGAACTCCAACGACAAGTTTTTTAGGCATGATGGATTTTTGTTTAAGGAAAATAAATTGTGTGTGTCTAATTGTTCTTTGCGTGAATTGCTTGTAAGAAAAGCTCATGGGGTTGGTTTAATGGGGCATTTTGGAATTACTAAGACTTTGGATGTTTTACATGAACACTTTTATTGGCCAAACATGAAAAGAGATGTGTAAACAATTTGTGATTGGTGCTTAACATGTAGACAAGCTAAGTCTAGAGTAATGCCTCATGGGTAATACAAACATTTACATGTTCCTAAGGAACCATGGGTTGATGTTTCTATGAATTTTATTTTGGGTTTACCTAGGTCTAGGAAAGGAAGAGACTATATATTTGTTGTTGTGGATATATTTTCTTAGATGACACATTTCATTGCTTGCCATAAAACTGATGATGCAACAAATATAGCTAACTTGTTCTTTAGAGAGGTCATTCGGCTACATGGTGTTCCTAGAAGCATTGTGTTAGATCGAGATGTTAAGTTCTTAAGTTACTTCAGGAAGGTTTTGTAGGGTAAGATAGGGACTAAGCTTTTATATTCTATTACTTGTCATCCACAAACAAATTGCCAAACTGAAGTTGTTAACCGAACTTTAACTCAGTTGTTAAAGGCTATCATTCAAAAGAATTTTAAAAAATTGGAAAGATTGTTTGTCATTTATTGAATGTGTAAACCTCGGGAAAAATAAAGGTTGCTTAAATTTCAAACTAACTACATGGAAAATAAAAGTGAAGAAATTCATGCATAGGGTTAAATAAAAACAGGAATTCAGAAATTTTTGGATATAAATTTTCGGGCGAAATAATTCGAGACATTATAAATTAACCCGGTAATGTTGAGGGTTGGATTTAATTGAACAAAATAAACTAAACAAAAAGTTCTGGGGTGGAGTTATAAGAAATGAAAAGAGGTATAGCTTGATTATAAGAAGAAAAAGATGTGGGGGCAAAAATAATACACTTAAAGGAAATGGGATCTAAGTATAAAAAGAAAAAATTATAGAGTATAAATACTCTCTCCTCACCAAAAATCTACAGCAACCAAAACGAAAGAAAAGAGGGAGTTTTTGTATCCATTCTTGCAAAATCAAGAGAGAAACACCAAAATTTCAAGAGCCCATCCAAGATTAAGGGTTTATAGATGGAATAAACACTTGTGGACAAGGGATTAACAAGAAAATTTGAATAAGAAGAGAAGAAGGAGGGTCAACTGTCATTAGAAAAAAGAAAGGAGGGAGTCAAAAATCTTCAACTGGTTGAAGATCGAAACCTTAATTCTTATCGGGTAAGGTGTTCAAAACATGATCTTATAACTCATTTCAAATTCGATTATGAATTGATGCCTTAATGTTGAATTATAGATTAGGGTTCTTAAACTTGAATTGGGGAAAAAATAATAGATGTTAAAATTAAGTTAATTCATGTGTTGTATATGATTGGGGGCATGAAACCATGATAATTTATGATTAGTACTTAAAAGTGTATTTTTATCAAGGTTTTATATCATCATTTTACACTTGAAGTATCAATAACTCCTTAACTAAAGCATGTTTTATAATAACATATCTAATAATATAAGATACCTTTAATTTATGGTAAATGTTCATCTTAAATGCATGCCTATCACATAAATGAAAGAATTGATTGATGAGTTGAAGTACTGAAATTGAAAGGACAAAGAGATGGCCAAACTTAGAAAAGAGATGCTGGTGCAGTCCAAACTGGAACACTATTCGGTAATTGAGTCATATCTGGAGCTGTAGATCTTGGATTTAGGTCCATTTTATATGGATGGAAAGATAAGACATAGGCCTACAACTTTCATGTGAAGCCCAAGATTTAAAAAAGCCGTTTGCAAGTCCAAATTGCAGCAACAACAAAGAAGTCCGAATCTGTCCTGCATCCTAGACACTGTTCAGTGTTCAGCCCATATCTCGAGTTCTAGAAGTCCAAATGATCTCAAATTTTTACCCTGGAAAGACAAGACAATTCTCTAGAACTTTCATGATTGAAGTTTGTTCAAATTATGATGTCATCAATGACGTTTTTGGCAGACAAGAAGATAAGAATTGTCACCAAGTCAAGATGTGGCCACCCACTCATCAATTAGTCAACAAATCAATAGTTCTGAATTTTGGCCTATAAAAGGAGGCATTTGCCATGTATTTAGGCATCTTGGTGTTCAGATCAAGATCATGCTCTTGCTCTCTCTTTATATTTTGTAATGCTTA
>Ga0325404_1000761_pt1 | contig 32759 bp, 20 predicted proteins | sample PopdelMetagenome_18_FD_205664 | JGI IMG/M metagenome (GOLD analysis project Ga0325404, IMG submission 205664) | Populus deltoides microbial communities from Bellville, Georgia, United States - Xylem-Control-R1 | ecosystem: Host-associated > Plants > Phyllosphere > Stem > Wood/Secondary xylem...
GAGGCTCCGTACTGTGGGATGATCAGTCCACACAGGTTGGTGACTCCCCCGACCAACTAGGGTTCAGATACGATGTGCACAAAGACTAACACTACCCTGTTAGCATGGGTATTCTGACTGACATACTATAAGTTCATAATCATAATCAAACAGACATATTCATATCTCAAGGCTCAACTCATGACATCAATCAAATGAGGAGCTATCAATTCAGAAGTCAATTCAAAATATATATACTGGTTCATATCAATAATTCAGATTCAACAATTGATCATGCTTATCATAACAAGGATAATAATCAACATATATATTATCAAGAAGCACGATCCAATTCATATTAACAAATCAAATATTTATAATATTTTTCATGCATATGGAAAATTATCCACTCACTTGACTCGAAAGCAACAAAACTCAAAGCTGATATCGAAGGAAATCCTATTGACGTCCTGCCGGTAGAATATCAGGATTATCTGAATACAAAGGAGGCATATTAAAGAACGACTCGAAAGAATATATAACCTATTTAATACACTTATCTAAGGGTATATTCCATAACCCTATATGTTTTTGAACTAACTAGTAAATTTTCTCAAAAACTCAAAATTTAACGGTTTTCTCGAAATCTAATCCATAATAAAACAACTAATAAAATTGATAATAATTCACTAATAACCCTTAATTATTCATCAAACCAATCTGCAAAAGCTAATATTACAGCTAGGGACTAATCTGTAATTTATCCTATTTTTAAGGGTCAAATTGCAACTTTTGTCAAATTGAAGGACCAAACTGAAATTGTTATAAATCCATTACTATACTGAATTTCTGACCATAATTAGTCATCATTTCTGTCCAGATCATCTCATTATACTCCAAGGACCATTCTGGAATTTTACCAAATTTTTAGGGTCAAATTGTAATTTTGTCAAATTGAAGGACTAAATTGAAAGTGTTAAATTTTCTTATCTATACAGTAATTCTGTCCATAATTCATATGTTATTCTGTTCAGAATCTCGGAATAGGCTCCAGGGACCAATCTGCAAATTTTCCAAAGTTTGGGGACTAAACTGTAATTTTCACAAATTGAGGGACCAAATTGAATTTTCGTCATCTTCAACCTCCAATCCAGAATTTTAACAGAAACCTACTGTCCTCTCCAAATTTCTAACACAATTTCACCATTCAAACAAAAATCATAACTCAAAATCATCACAATCTTCCATAATCAACTAAATCATCAATTACCCATAACAATCAACCCCTAACATTCAATTTAATTCATTAATTAAACTCAAAACATAAATTTCATAACCCTAACATTTATCAAAACTGAAATTAAAGCTAAAAAAAACATATTATACACATTAAAGCATAATCTTACCCCTTTTACTTATTTCCTCCAACTCCTTTTCTTTTTCCCTTATTTTCCCCTCTTTTCTCTTCTTCTTCTTTCTCCCTTCTCTCCTGCCGATTCTCTCTCAAATTTTTCAGATCCCTTTTTTGTTTTTTTTTCTATTTATATTTATTATGTTTATCTAATTACTACACTATCCCTCATTCATTTATACCCACACTTTAAGCCACCAAGGGTTTATTGTATTTTCCTACCTTTTAATACAAAATATTACACTTATATTGGCTCGCATTGTGCTGTGGGTTGTAATTTTTTATATATAAAAAACCTAGATATACAAGCTATTTTAATATACGTTTTTTGTAAAAAGAATTCAAAATGTAATTCAATTTATACAAATATTTAATCAAATAAAATTGATATATTTATTTATGTAAATAAACAAAAAAAAATTATTAACAATAACTAAAAGAGAAATTTAAAAAATTAAAAGAAAAATATAGATCAAAATATTTAATCTCTAAATGTTTTTTTACTCATTTGTATCTATTGAATTTGTTTATTACAATCAATAAGAGAGAATAAAAATGAAAACATATATGAAACTAATTGAATAAAAGAAAAGAAAAAAACTATTATGCAAAGCCAAATATTAGAAATATTATTTTTATAAAATAAAGCTCATGTATATAGAATAAAAAATAGTTCTTTAAAAATTAAATACAAACAAAATAATTTTTTTTAAAAATCTCTATTCAAAAAATGTCTGCAAAACTCATGGCTTATGTCATAAAATCAGGATAAATTGATATAAATCTTTTTGAAGATAACCACAAAATCAATTTTTTTTTCAAAATAATATAGTATGATAAAATCATAAAAAAAAGATGTTGAACTGCATTGACTTTTTAAAATCATGAACCATGTCATTAGATCAGAATCATCACAAATGAGGAAACTGTGAAACCCAATCTCCAACAAATCAAACACCAAATGATGAAACATTGAAAAAATCAATCATACAAAAAAAATACAATGAATGAGGGTGAAAAAAAAAATTAGAGAGCATTAAAAAATTTAAATTAGGGGGTTAAATTGAAAAGAAAAAAAAATTTAACAAAAGAAAAAATCAGAAATCAAAAGAATGAGAGTTAAATTGAAATAAATGATAAAACAATATAAACTTTGATTAAACTATGAAGTTGAAAACCAACAAAATTTTAACAAAAGAGCCAAGAAAAAAATCAGAAATCAAAAGAATAAGGACCAAATTGAAAAACAAATATGACAAATTGTAATTTAATTACTAAATTGAAAAAATAAAAAAAATTTATAAATGGTCAATGATGAAAATAAACAATCAAGATCATAAGGATTGAAATTGGAAAAAAAAAAAAAGGACAAACATGTACTTTCTCTAGAAGAGAGAAAAAAAAATGATCACCAACAACAAATCGCCCATCATCCGCTGCCACGCAACACACTAGCAAAAAGAGGACATAATAACAATTTTAAAAACATTGTGAAATGGCAGGTTTAGCCACCAGATGACGTCGCACAATCCGCTATAAAAGCACGAATGCCCTTCATGCACTAGTACGTAATGAGTACGTGCCAACAACTTTTTTAAATAAGAAATTATTTTTCCAACTTAAAAATATCAGAATACCCTTCATGAGTTTGAAAAATTAAAAAAAATATATATAAACTTGTGTAAAAGAAAAAAAAATGCCCTTCATGCACTAGTACTTAACTAGTTACATGACTCGCGCGTTGCCGCGGGTTAATTTTTTTTGTATAAAAAATATCAAGAAAAAGTTAAGATCTAAAAGTGTTAGGTCTTTCTGCAAAGTTATATTCAAGAATCTTGGGTTTGGCTGTAACACCTGACCCAAAAGTAATATTCATAATATTAATAATAACATTAAACTTGCATGACCCAGTAGGTCTAGCTGCAATACCAGACCCAGTAGCCCTGGATGCGGGTCTGGCTGCAAGGTCGTGTCATAAAAGTGTGATAATTAAATAAATTAATTAGAAAGAAAACAACCAATAGAAAGAAAAAAACTAATAAAGAAAAAGAAAAAAAAATTGAATTAACTGGGTTAACCTTTTAAACTAGGTTAACCCGTCAAACCTTGGATTCATGTTGTGAAAGTTTGATTACTAAATAAAAAAAAATTGACGGGTTAACCCAAAATTAACTGGCCTAACCCGTCAAACTAGGTTACCTGTCAAAATCGGGATCCGTGTCATAAAAGTTTGATAACTAAATAAAACAAAATTGAACATTAACAACGTAAATTAAACGAAAAAATTAATTAAAAATAAAAAAACCAAAAACAAACAAAAGACATAAGCCTGTTATTAATGAGGAAAAAGAAAAAAAAATCTGAATCAACTGAGTTAACCCATCAAATCAGGTTAACCCGTCAAACCTGGGATTCGCGTCATGAAAGTTTGATAACTAAATAGAAAAAAAAAATCGACAGGTTAAACGAAAAAAAATTAACAAACTAAACTAAATGAAAAAAATTGATTAAAAAGGAAATAAGCAAAAAAAAAAATTCCGGGTTAACTCGTCAAACTAAGTTAACCCGTCAACCCAGGTTAACCCGTCAAACCCGAGATCCGTGTCATGAAAGTCTGATAACTAAAAAAAATTCACATTAACAAACTAAATTAAACAAAATAAAATTTATTGAAGAAAAAAAAACAAAGAAGAAAGCAAAAAACACCCATGAAGGCATAAAAAACAAAAAAAATAAAAATAAAAACAAGAATGAAAAATAAAATTAAAAAAAAAACAGTTAAGAGTTTCACTGTGAATTATATGCACAGTGAAACACTTATGCGTAAAAGGTGTGGAAAAAGTTACAATACTTTCCCCATGCTATTTAGAGTATTACTTAATGATGTATGCATTGTTTTTTCTTTTTTTGTCTTTTCTAATTGTAAAAACATATTTTTATTGTATTCTAAGGAAGCAAAGAGCCCAAAAAATAAAAAATCATTTGCCAACAACTCTAGTTATTTTTATACTAGAAATAAATAAATAATTTTATTGTTTTAAAGTTTTTGAAAAGTCAAAGTAACTCTTTGTTAACATTTATAGATTTTGTTGATCTTGAGGGTAAGTACATTATTTTACTATGCAAAAAAAATAACGTACCTCAAACAATATTTTAATTACCAATGAGTCATTGAAAATAACCAAATTATCCCCATCATCAAGGCTTATATTTTTCCCATCTAAGGATAAAATAATAATTTTACTATAGTAATTTATAATAAATTGTGTCGCATATATATTTTATTAATTAGCAAATAAACTAAAATAACCACCCTTTTTTACTTTTGATAACTTGGAGCCCCTCTCATATTTTATTGATCATGTTCATAGTAGATTTTTTCCTTCTTAATCTCTAATGTTTTTTTACAATTTAATCATTATATTTTTTTTTTCAATTCCATCTTTTTAAATTCTATTCCTATGGTTTAATGTCCTAATATCTATTTCTATTTATATACCTATGCGAATTTAATATGTAATAACATATTTTAACATTAAACTAAATTTATTTTACAAAATATAATTTTTTGTCAAAAAAATTAAAACAACAACGATCAAACTCATTAAAAAAACCAAAGCTATTTCCACACAGAAAATATAATTATTGAGATGATATTTTTGAGATCCATAAACACAAACCTAGTTCCCTATCATAAAAAAAAAAAAAAAAATCCTGATACGTTACCTTACTTTTCTTGGAGACCAGGAAGGATGCTGGCCAAGGCCAACAACATCTATCATCTTTTCTTTTTTTTTTTTCTTAAAAGCTTTATTTTTTAAATTTATTTTTTTAATATTTTTTATTAAATTGTTTGGTTTATTTTTTTTAATATTAATATATTTTGGATTTTTTATATAATTTTATAATACTTTAAAAATATTATTTTCATTTATCTTTTAATTACATCTCACATTGTATTTGCATGGTTAATTTATATGAACAAAAATCATATATATCTAAAAACATATAAAAATATATTCACATAAAAGTGTGGGTGTCCTAGCTAGTGTGTAGAGGCGAGTAAAAACCTAAAAAATTAATTAAATAGTAAAAGAAAAAAAAAGCCTAAATAAACTAATTAGAAAAACAAAAAAAAGTTTGGAACCGATTAAATTAGATCGAACTGAATCGATTGAAACAGCATTAAGGCAAGTTGAAAACCAGGTATAAATCAGTTTTCTCCTGACCCTAGAGTCTAAATCAAACCTAGATGCCCCCAGTTTTCTCTCAATCTTTTTCATCCTCACAGGCTTTCTCGTCTGTCTCTCTCATTATCTTCTCTCTATCCTCCATCATCGTTACCAGTATCATAATAATAATAAAATGATTCATAAATTGTCTGTGCATTTCACAACCTGCTAACTTTACGATTGCAAATTATCTTGAGTCAAGTAATTACCAATACAAACATAGCCCGAGTTAATATCTCATTAGCTAACTTCTTCTTCTGCTTTGTTTTACCAATTAAATACCATCCCTTCATCTACTTTTCTTGGCTTTTGACATAAAATAAAACTAAATTGGTTTGATGGATCAATGTGTTTTTTCCATAAAAAAAAAACCTATAATTTCTTTGATGGTTATTGTTAAAAGGTCACAAAAAAAATTCAATTAAAAGACAAAAAAAAAAAAACCAATTATAACATGTTTTTTACATTAATTAATAGCTTTTAAAAGCCTTATAAAGCCAAAAAAAAAAACCCAGAAAAAACCCAAAAAAAAGAATCATCTTTTTCTGGTTTTCACATCAAGAACCAAATCAAACCAAACTGAAAATTATCAGTTTAAACTGGTTTTGATCTTGAATTTTTTTTTTTAATTCAGTTTGGTTATTTTTTAACCAAACTGAATAGAAAATGAATGTCTTTGTATATATATATATACACACACATGTTAAGAATCCAACAAAAGATGGTAGAGGGGTCGAGGATGTTTGGTTTCAATACCATCTTTTACAAGTTCATCCTGCGGTTTAAATCAAAAGTGAGCCAACAATTCACAGTGAAGTTTCCATGCACATCTCTAACCTTCAAGAAGTGACAGCGAGGCATGTGCACCAAGTCTACTGGAAAATTTGCAAGCATATATAACTCCATAAACATGTTGATGACTTTCAAGAGATAATAGGATCTAATCCATAATCCAATATCGGAAGTGGATCAACTCTGCATAGAGAAAACAAAAATTATGTAAGACTGAAGTGATTTGCTGCATTTGGCACATAAGAGCTTAAGAAAATCCCCCAACTAGGAAACTGTTTAAGCACTAGCCTACGAGCAAATTTAATTTCCAAAAATAAATGAAAACTGAATTTAAAGCATGCAGATCGGCATTCACGAAGCTCCAAAGAAGGAGGCAGTTTTCCGAGTTCCCCTCTTAATTATTTTAACAGCTAAACCGCTGAAATCTCCTCTAAGTTGATAGGTCATTTGGATTTCACACACAGCTCTTTTAGTTTTGAAATTTTAGTATACACCCTTATTAACACAAGCAATACTTGCATCATGGATGGAAACTTATAAAGCATCCTTACGACAATAAAGGTTTTCAACCCTTCTTTTCCTTTCTGTTGCCTCCAAAACCCTCAAACCAAACACACTTCAGAAACTACTAAAGGAACCTAGTCCATCAAAACAATGCCACACTATAGATCTCTAATGCAGTAAAGCTACTGATCAATTTCATTTGTTTACTGGGGCATAAACAGATATCTCAACAATGCTTGGGTAACAATGGTGTTTCCTTGTGCATATTGACTAAAGCTGTAGCACAACTAAAAAAAGGTAAACAAAACAAAGCAATAAACAATCTAATATGTCTTATATTTTGATCATATATATAAGAAAACAAGACATTTCTATGCAAGCTTTATCAGAAATATACAGTTGATGAAGTATTCATTTATATTTTCCAGGTACAATGACAAGATAGCGTATCTTGAATATTATGATTATAGATGTAAAATGTAAGACCTTTGTGTAAGATTTATCAGAAATAGACAGGTGATGAAGCATTCATTTATAGTTTCCAGGTACAATGACAAGATAGCATATCTTGAATATTATGATTATAGAAGTAAAACGTAAGACCTTTGAGTAAGATTTATCAGAAAATTACAGGTGATCAAGTGTTCATATATATATATATATATATATATATATATATATATATATATATATATATATATCCAGGTCGTACAGGCAGCAAAATACTCAAAGAAAATAGTAAAGGCAGCTGAAGGTATAAATCCTCGGTATGCTCAGTAATAACACTAACTTATTTGCTCATTTAAATGTTAAAATTAGATTCCTAACCAATGAACCAACAAGTAGGGATAAAACTCAGTACTTCCGTAGTACTGAGTTTTCAGTGCATCCCCATACCAAAATATGCCAAGTCCATTTCGCCAAATCAGATAATTAAAAAGCGAACCTCTGTTAACATTATATCACACTCCGTTATCTATCATCTATAAGTTTTCAGCCTCCCTCACAACCCCCCACCTCTACTTAGAGCAAACTTCAAAATTTCCTACATCTCCATTACCAAATTCATGGTCTTGTTAGCAGCCTTTATAATCAATTACTTAACCACACAAGAAAGAAGTAACCATTGATGTTGTAGTTCAGAGATCACTTTGGTCACCTGTCGCGCATCCTGATTCTTCTATAGTATTCATTTTAGAAATGATGGTTATGGGATGCAAGGATAAAAGTAACTTTTACACCAATTTTGATGATTGTTACATCCACAATTAATTTGTTGCAAAATAGATTTATATTTAGTGGATGACTTTCTTTTATAAAAACAGGTTTAAGCTTTGATAAATTAGAGAAAGATACTTTGTGTTTCAAGTTTTATAAATCCGCATTTCTACTAACCCTGGGTCAATTCCCAAGCAATTTATACTTTAGTTTATGACTGTCAACTTCTCTGATTTGGAGTATGATAGTGATTATGGAGTTCTGGCTTTAGAGGGAGGGCAGAGAGTCTATTACATGAGGAGAAATTGGAGATTACATGCTGTTTCGTCTAGTGGTGAAATGGACATATGGCATTTTTTGGTGTGGGAATATACAGAAAATTCCAGTACTATAGGAGTGCTGGAGTTTTCACCATTAAGTAGTAACTTCCAGTAAAAATCTAATGTGCTGGGTGCTGAAAAATAATATAAAGGAACCAGACTAACAGTAATGCACACGAAAAAGTGAAACCACAAGACCATGTTGGGGGAAATAGGCGCATAAATCTCCAATTTTAGATCCATCATTACCCTAAATGTAAAAGAAAATACACCAATTCCACTGATAAAACTCACCAAGCACCATTAGTACACGAGTTATCAAAGCTTTTGTGAATCTTATGTAGAACCACCAACAAGAACAGAAATCATGAGAATCAATTCTCTGAAACTCGATTGATTTGATAATTCATAGTCATAGCATAACTTGAATGTCTAGGCACGGGGGAGCTTTACATATACTTACATTTTAGGGGTTCTCTCCAATATCCCCTAACATGCCTAAACGCAGCTAATTTGCCCTTGAATATAGATATAATCTCATATAGATCGTTTGACCCTGAATAGCTAATTTATGACAAAACTACTATGGCTAGTCAATCAAAAAATAATCTTTTATTTGTCATCATTCACAAATGGTTTTAATTTTCTTGAACTTACTAAAACACACTCATGTGTACTCACTTTATAATAAACCAATTCAAAGTTTAAACTCTCGAAACTCTTACCAATTCCTTCCATTACACAGTTGTGATTAAGTAACAATAAATAAATCAGATAATTATTCAATAATTTAAAAAAGACAAAAAGAAAAAGAAAAAGAAAAGATTTGGAGAAAGAGGTAACAAAGAGATGGAAATTGACCATCAAATAGCTAAATATTCAACATTAATCACACCACTCATTTGGATCTTGTTAGAGACATTAAAATTCACCAATTTAACGAGTACTTGCCAAGTACTCCTCTAGATCCAAGCCATTTGGGTCTTGTTCTTTGCAACATCTAAAGTGAAGTAGCAGAAAAAAATGCATCAATGGTTGAGGATGCTATTTCATCACTAGTCGAGACTCTGGTGGATTTGGGATGTTGAGGTGAGTCAAACGGTGTTTGCATATATGATGGTTTTAAATTTGTTAACAGGTGTGGTGGAATCGCAGGACTAGGTTGTGGGTGCCAGTATTTTTGGCCATGGATTATGGTGGGTTTTCATGGCAGTTAGTGACAGTGGAGGGAGAGGTACAGATCTGGTTTTTGAGAATTTCAATTGTGGTGAAGTGGGAGGTAGTGATGAAGGGGATTTTGTTCTTGAGGATTTGAACGGAGGTGATGGTTGAGGAGGGTAAGTTTTCTCTTGGTGATTTTTTGGTTTATTTTCTATTTTGATTTGGACACAAATTAGAAAGGTTAGTTCAGTCATAAATTAGTTATTTTTTGGTCGCATAAAGTGACATACCAAAATCTGTTAGCTTGGATGAAATTTTTTAACAAAGGATCTGTTGGGAATTATGTCCATAATCAAGGATACATTGACTGCAATTACAATGTAAGGACATAGTGGAGACAACCTCTAAATTATAAGGACCACAGAGCTAATTCCTCCTAGGTATGGTGAGATTTTTAGACACCAGACCGAATAGAAACAGGAAAACTAAAACCTAGCAAAATCTAATAGAAATAGGAGAAACCTACTTGATAGTCCTGATTCAATAAGAAAAATTGAACTCCATATTTCTTCCTAAAATAGCAATTTAAAAAAAAGTTACGTCTCAGTAAACCATCACTTTGGAGCTCATAGAATGACAGTTTTCCTCAATTCCATTATACAAACAAGTAGTATTAATTTATAGAAACAATAAGCAAAGCACATAACATACAAACGATCAGCTTTGCACATAACATAAATAACTGCAAATTCATGGCTAGAACATCAGTAGCACAAAAACATGGTATTCAACAATATTAAATTATATATTGTATTCTTACCTTTGCTGAATTTTGAGTACACCGGTGCCTATTGCAACTGGGATGCCCATTATGATGCATTCACTTACTCCCTCAATTTTATCATCCTTTCCTTTTACAGAAGCATTAAAGAGGTGATCTGATGTTTTTTCAAATGAAGCCAACATCAACACACTTTTGTCCATCTTTTGAATACCAAATCTTGTGATTCCAAGAACAACACCCTGTTATAACATCATTAACATTTTGTTCCCCATAAAATGAATATTTAGAAAAGTAAAATAGAATCCAAATCTGTTGGAACCACTTCTGGTTCAATTAAAAATTAAAGATAACAAAATTTTAACAAATCACTCACCCTGGAAGTCATCACATCTGCTAAAAGCATCATATGACGAATGTCTATGCTCATTCCATGACTTTCCATGGTCCCTTTTATCTCATCAATGATGCACTTTCTGGCAGCCTCAATTCCAAGAGTTTCCTGGACTTCAATGATATGATTACTTTTTGTTTTCCGACCATCAACACCCTCAGTCCCCATAACAGCTTGAAGACCCGTGCTAAACAGATTCACAAAACATTATCAAAACTTATGAATGGAAAGCTTCTAACAATCTGTCAAATATATTTATGCAGCATGTTAGAGTCATGATTGATTCAAGAACAATCAATTCATAGATCATGATCAGAATGTCATGCAGCATACCATAAAACATTCTACTTTCTTGCTCACTGCCATCACATGGATTAAAAATTTTCTTAATGTCTTTTGGACTAATCACTTGTAAATATCCAGGAACTTGCATTTTCACAATTAATAATATGAGTTGCTAAATACCGCGAAGCAAGATGAAGAGTCTCAACTATGATCAACCATTTTTTTAATTTTGTTTGTGATTCATCGATCATGGATATATTCAAATGATTTTTTGAGTTCTTTAATAGCCTGCGATTATAAAGATATATTGCAAATGGAGTTTAAGATAATAGTGGTTAGGAGGAAATTGATGCAGTTCTACAGGGACCCAGCACACTTGTTTAGGCTAACGAGATTGGAAACTCGGGATGTTTCCATCTAGGGCATGTAGCCTATTACAAAGTATGCTTCACAGTTGCACTTCAGTTCTTACAACTTCCATGCATAAATTAGTGCTACTCATAGACAACAACTAAAATAAGGTTGACATAATGTGTTGTCTGAACTCCTAAAGTCAAATGACAATCTAAACGGTGCAATAAAGATAAGGAGTCAATGAGATGAGCAGAAAGAAGACTTGAGAGGATTTTCTTCTTTCCTGTTTTGTTTAAGAAAATAAATAGGAGTGGGATTATTATTTTCTATTTTCTTTTTTTTTTTAAAGAGAGTGGATAGTCCATTTTGAGTGATTCACCTAGTAAGATTGAAAGTCTCATTGTTAATTCAAGGAACCCCTGTGGAAAAGGATTTCTATATTTTCCACATCAGCATCGTTTTTTCCAAAATCATTCTTTGTATTTCCTGAAGTCCCACTCAGGGTTACTTGAATTCACATGATGTGATTTGAGGCAGCACTTTCTTTCTCATCACAGAACTATTAAGATACATACAAAAATATAAAGTACAAGCAGAAGTATGACTGCAACATGTTAATGGTGCATAAAATGATCCTCAAAATGTAACTTCGATAAATACCATCTTAGTTAAGGCATGTGTGAGTCTCTCCCGAATAGCTTAGACTTTTAGGTTGGAAGCACTAATAACCCCAATCTAAATAGTTGAAACATATTTTAAACCCTTATAAGAGCATGTTGTATTTGATGGCATTAAGATAAAGTGGCACGAAAGGATTTTACCACAAAAAAATATGTACAGCTTAAGTAAATGATTGGAAAAAAGACAAAGTAGTTACAGCAAACTCACCCTTCTACAAACATGTTGTATTTCGGGCCGCCTTGATCATTCTCTGCATCATCAAGCTTCTTCTGGGCAATAACAACACGTTCAACTGTTTTTATGCCCTACCATCCAAAGACAACATGGTAATTACACATCTACTCCTAAAAATTATGACCACGTGAAAAGAAAAGTAATATCCAACAATTCTATAAATCTCACCTTTACTACAACTGCTGGAAGCATATTTTTAAGAGAATGGAGTTCAAAATGAAGTTTGTTTCTGTCACCACCTGGAAAAACTTCCAACTTTCCATCTTCTAAAACATTAATACGCTGCAGGTTAACATTGCCATGGGATGATTAACATTTATAACTTTGCAAATGCTAAACACTACCATGTGAAAAGTTCTCACCTGCAGCTTCCGCTTAATCTTTGGAGTTTCTAAAATCAATTCTCTCACAATGTTAGCATCCAATGATAACTGTGCCTCACGAATTGTTTTCATGTCAAGTGTAACCTTTACTGATGCTGATCGTGAAGTCATTACAATTTTTATACTTTTCGCGACCTGCAAAACAAGATCACGAAACAAAATTGAACTTAATAGAAACTGGATGACAAGCTTAATTAGAAATCTGAAGAGCTGATAAACAATGAATATATTTATAAGAATTTTGCTGAGTTGAGCAGAGAGCAATTGTGCAAAAGGGTTCTGGGTTCAGTAAAAAATGGATGAATGAAGGTGTAATTAATGAAGCCAAAAAAAAGTACAAGCTGAAATCACCAATGATTGCACCTACAACAACTAATCAGAGACTAGTGAAAATTATATCAAATATTCAAACCCAACAAGAAGGTAGTTATTAAGTTTCGACAATGAATTGATTGCATACCTGGCCTAGAACAGTTTTCTGGATGCGGCCCTTTATGATTCGAGCAGCATTTACATTACTATTATGCTCAAGTTCTACTGTAATGATAGGTGTGCTGATCCTTTTGGCACCATTTATTATTTCTTTAATACGAGGAACTCCCTGTGTTATATCTAAAATAATGCTTAGAAATCAACTTAAGACATAACGATAGCCAAAGTCCTTACAAGATAAAGTGTCAATCGCCAATAAAAAAATGTGAAATTAGTAAGGATACTCATGCTCGCAACTCCAGCAAAGTGAAAGGTCTTTAATGTCATTTGCGTTCCTGGTTCTCCAATACTTTGAGCTCCAATTGCTCCAATTGCAGTTCCAGGTTCAATTCTTTTCCAGACATAACGATCAAGGCAGGTTTTCAGAAAAACCTAAAATTTATTTTACATCAACACTCATTAAAGACAGTTCACTACAAATTATAAGGGAAACAATAAAGACCTGTTCTAGTATTGGATATACAATACATGGTAAAAAAATCCTTGTAAGCAAATTGTATAGAAAAAATTAACATTTCTAAATCAAGCCATTTCATTGAATAACAAAAGGATTGATTAACTCACTGTAGAGTATTCCACTTCTAGAAAACTAGTGTTTTTCATGTATAGATATTAAGCATACGTTTGATCAATTTATAAATGGGCTTAACCACCTTTCTACAATATGAAACTGAATGAGAGAAGCAAAAAAGTCCATCTAGTTCTGCATTCATTTCTCCCACTGTTTCTTTCTAGCTCTGCTGCTCTTAAGCTTCCATAAAAAATAAAACACACATGATAAGTTTTTTTATTGCTAAAATCTAAACCTAGAATCATTACTTCTCAATCCTATTACCCATTGAACTGAAGCTGATGAGCTACAAAATATGTCCAATCTACTGGTAATCTGCCAAGAACATTAAGATTAAGAAGTAATTTCTATACATTTTGTCCTGTTGTTCACAATGCCCGTGAACTAGCAGAAGTGTTTAATTTAGTATGCCAGCTTTTGGGGCTGGACACTGTTCTGGAATCTTTGGTGACATTCCTGTTTTTGCATTTAACTACACGTTCATGGTGCTATTGTTGTCACATTAGAAAGAATCAAAGATCTCATCAAGTACCACTTCAATTCCATTTACATTCTTTCTCAAATTGAAAAATATATGCTTTATATGCTGATCAATACACATATCCGAGCATCCAAATGAACTTCCAGAGGCTGTTTTAGCAGTGACAACATCCATTTGATACCTACCTACCTACCTCTAAGGAATCCACATAGAGTATGGGTCAGCCAATTTGACACCCTTATTACTCATTCTTTCAGGGAACAGTAAAAAAATGGTAAGTACATTTAATTTGCACAAGGCATTGTCAAACATCCTTTTTTTAAGGATAGTGTTTGCTTCAATTTCAGATAACTCAAGAAAGAAAGCATGACCTTGAAAGAAATTTTTTCCGTTGTCAAATGCCATACATGTTCTGGTTCATGACATACTCCCTGTTATAAATGGTTTCTTTTGCTACTAATCATATTGAGTTAAAGGAAGAAGATTAAGAGAAGATGTCTTTCACAATACCTAGGAAGACATACCGAGAACAAGATTACTATGAAACGAGAGACTAGAGGAGTACCAATCAATTGAACTACCAGGTTTGAGAATAAAGTGAGATCCTAGACCCTTGTAGCTAATGAATGAATTTGTTTTTGAAAGGTTGCAAAATTTTCAAGCTCGTCGTCACAATTCACAACACAAGGTTATCTACTATGACTCTTTTCCACTATGAATTTAATCTGAATACTCCTTTTATTCTGAGATTATAAAACTCTTGCTGGTAGTACCAGCACCACAAATTTCGGTGCGTCAACTTCTTATCAGTGGAATAAAGAATCATAGCCACTTGTTTTCCAAAGATGTGAAATACCAGTTTCCTCTAATAGTTTATGTTTCTAATCAGCGAGCATCTTCTAGCACACCTGTCCTTTTTTTTTTTTCTCAACACCCACAACCAGCATCTGACAAATGACCTTTTATACTTGCCCACTAAGCAACCAGAAATTCTCAACTTTATAATTCATTTACATGTTAAAAATTTCACTTATTTTATCAACAATGAGGAAAACCAAGTTTATATTAAGAAATTTCTTAGATAAAAAAGCTACACATTTGTAGCAGGGAAAGTTCATCAAGCTCCCATTTGTCCACTGCTTATTCATGCTCCCAATTCCAGAGTGGTCCCACATCTAGCACGTTACCTTACTTCTGATGGTGGAGGCTGATTAATTTTTATTTGCCTATTTTTTAGCCCTATTAACTAAAATTAATAAAGCACTAGAAAACAAAAACACTCTCAACAAATTAATTTATATCCCTTCAGCTTCTACTGACTCATATGGTGCTATAACATCATGACACCAAAAGAAAAGAAGCCATTAACACAAAGGAAATAGCAAATAAATTTAAACCATGAAGGCACAGGTATCAATCAGTTCATTTGAATGGTAGTGAAGTGATACTTACCTCCAACTGCTTTTCAGTAATACCAGAGACCTTCTGAGCAATCTTTTCTGTATTCTTAGAAATTCCTGTGAGCCCTTCAACATTTTTTATTTTCTCAAAATTCTCTACCTCAACACCATCAATCAATTTCATCAAGCATTCCAGTCTCTTAGCTTGATCCCCAAGGAAAGAACTAAGACTTTTTCTGAAGGATTCAGAACAAATTCCATCAAGAGTCCCATTATGCTTTAGTAGCAAACTTTGTACAATGTTTGAGATATCTGAAGGGGAAAGGTACTCATCTTCTTCAGCACCACATGTTGCCTGTGTGTGGGAATTAATCAAATATATAGTCTTATCAAGTTTCACAGAAATCATGGGAAATTCACTTAAGATAAGCACGGCAACAAACCTTAACTTTCATGAACAATCTATCAAAATTCAAAGGAACCCCTGCTTTTCCTTCCATTATAGCAGGATCCAAGCCATCATCTCCATAAAGAAATTGAACTATACCACCACCTGCATCTTGCACTGTGTTATCATATTGAACACACAAGTCTTCCAATCCTTTGCTCAGTCTACGAGCCATGTATCCAGTGTCAGCTGTTTTCACCTGAAGGGAAAAAAATTACATAAAAACATGTTTCAAATCTCAAGATAAACCCATCTTCCTCTAGTCCCAAACCCCCAACTCACCCTGCCATACAATTGGCCATTAACATATGGCAATTGGTAAGGCATCAGGATCCACATTAACAGGTCAAAACTACAGGGACATATTAACTACCATATAAATTTTTATTTTAGACTTCTCATTGATATGAGATGGGCCATTTTCACAAAGTTCGTAATTATTATTATTATTATTATTATTATTAGTTGATGACTTAGCATAAAAGAATATTTTTGGAAGAAAATTAAAGCAAAACTCGTAGTCAAATAACCAAGAGAGAGTTTTTCATAGGGAACTAAATTTTACTCAAAACTTTGATTCTAGTTAACTTGGTGACCCCAGAAACCATATGACAAATGAATGAAAACGAAAAGGAAAAATCAAAAGAAATAAGAACAAAACTAGGAACAACATTAAGAAACTACACTTCAGGTCAAGCACATAAGAAAAATTAATAATAAGAAAAGAAGATTAGTGGTGGACCTCAAATGATATTTATACTTCTAGTTTAAGCTAACTGGCTACTACTTTTTCATATTAACTTTGTGACTCTAATTTCAAGCAAAATAATGGTTTTTTTTTTTTTTTTTGTGCTAAGAAAGCTTTCATATTAGGGAAAGCATTAAGACAAATTAACTTTAGTGAAAATAGAAAAAAATTTGGCCTCGGTATCATCATTAGTGATGTGGTAGCAACTTTTTTATTTTCTTTTATGAAAATAGAGATTTAGGATTTAAAAGATTATCCATGGTGGATTGAAGGGAAGATTGGTGTTTAGGATAGATCAAGGCTGGTCTTTGATATTGATACCAATTAAACAGCAGCAATTGAAGAGGAGAAGAGGGAAGAAAGACAAGAAAAATAAAGAAGATAAAGGGAGAAACAAGAAGAACTAGAGAGAAGGACAAGGAAGATAGAACGCTATTGTCACTAATCATTCAACAGCTAACATAAAAATAAAAATGTGCACTTCTATAAAAGCTAAAACCAAAATGGGGCCCTAAAATGTAATAAAACATAGAATATTTTCAAAGTAACAAAACATAAATAGATTCCTAATTAACTAAATCTCTAATTTTCTTGTAACAAATATTATGGAAGATCTTCCATTAATCAGGCATGAACATTCCTTTTTTCCAAGGCAAAAAAAAAAAAAAAAAAGCCTAACTTTTACAAGCAATTTATATTAAAAAAGCAAAATTGAGTTTCGAATTAATATATGAGCATGACATCAGCTTTCTATAAGCCACTAACTATGAGGGGTTAATAACAAAGAAGCAATGAAACTATAAGATAAAATATTAAACATATTTCAATCTTAAATTGATAGCTAATAAAAGAAAAAAAAAAGGATTTTCCATACCGCAGTATCCACCAGACCTTCTCTCCCACCCATGGTATGGAAGAAAAACTCAGTTGCCGACAAACCACTATAAAAGGAATTAGCCACAAAGCCTTTAGCCTGCACAAGAGATTACAATACCCCATTTGCTTCACAAGTTCATGCTTCCAAAAAAGAATTAAACAAAAGAAAAGAAACACTCTTATGTATCGTTTATGCTATGAGCCAAATGATGAAGCATTTCTTTAAGCTACTAGTTAGAGATTTGGGATCCAAGTCCGACACACACTCAAATATGTTAGTAACAATAACAAATAGAGATACTAACAAGAACTTCCATTTGAAAATTTTCAAAAAAAAAAAAATCCAAACCAATTCAACCAGAGACATTGATAGAGTTGACAGAAAACTCTTTCAAGGGCTACTAGTCTACTACAGAGTAAATAATTCTACTCATTTCATCGATCTTAATTACTAGTCAATAATTTCATTCAAATTACTTATCATATAAATAAACAAATCACAATAATCAGTGGTAATAACTGAATATAACTTCACTAACAAGAAACTATATAAAAAAGAGAGATCTTTTTCGAAGATAGCAATATTAAACACGGAATTCCTGAAAATCCAGATGGACTAAGGGCATAAAAATATTAAGTATACTCATTATGCTTGCCTCAATTCAAAGAAAAAAAATCTCAATTCCATGCTAGAAGAGGTTGGCTTCATGGATAGTTCTTTTTTCCTTCAAAATACATGTAAAAGAAAACAACATAGCATATTTAGACAAGTTTTCAACCTACTGCAACCCTCCAACTCCATGCAGGCTCAAAACCAACAATGCTGAATCTGCCAACATCATACCATTCATTGACTCCATAACATATACAAATAAGAAAGATCCTTTTTAGGTACAAAATATTAACCTGGATGATTTTCTGAGAACACAGATGGCATATGGTCATAAAAATACAAGTACACATGCTTTTTGCAAATCAACCCATCTAATTCTAAATTCCAAGCTAGTAGGCATTACAAAACATGTTTAGATAGGTTGTCAACCTACTGCAACATCCAGCTTAACCCAGACACAAAACAACAATACAGAATCGTCAAACATTAGATCAGATATTGGCTACAAGTACAAATTGCTCATAGAAAAAACTGGTTTCTTCTTCCCAAAGAAAGAACCTAATAGCATGCATATCTTCTAGTAAAAAATAAAACAAGTTATTTCTTTGTTGGCTTTGTTGTTGTTGGCCTAGTAACAATCACAACTGAATGCCCACAAATTTATGGGCATCTCAAGAGTAAACTTGAGCATGTCTTACATGAGTATGATGTTACCCAGCCAATAAAACTGGAGGCTTTTACATTCAACCATAAATTCAGTGAGCGCCCACTGTAATGGCAAAAGCATGGCAAACTAAGATCCCTTCGGATAACCAAGAGGGGGGGGGGAGGGGGGGGGAACTCAACTGCTCTTGACAAAGCCAACTATTTTGTGACTGTTACAGATAAAGAAGACAGAAAAACAAAGCTCTCTCAATAAGGAACTTTGTTCCACAAAACTGGTATATCCAAAAAAATATAGCCATGTCACTCAGATTTTACTCCCATTCCTTTGCCATGTCACTCAACATGAGTATTTTAGGCAGAATGACAACTCTGAGCAAAGTAGTCTACGGCACATGTGCTTTACCACACTCATGTCCAGACACTTCAGGCATCTGAAGATATATGAGATCATAAAAGCATATGAATTCCCATTTTCAAACAATAGCTCACTTTATACAGTTTAGAGATCCTACGTAAGGGATGGTATCCATCACTGCAAATAGCAAGTCTATTATTGTACGATAATGTTTGGTTGATGGTGACTATGCCTCTGTGAGATTAAGTTTTTGAACCAGAATAAAAGACACATAAATACTCTACTTACAGCAGGGGTCTTGGATTTCCTAGGGAAATGAGGGAGACTTCGATCTATGAATCCATCAGGCGCACGGGAACCTCCAACTGATTGCTGACCAACACATGCAATCATCTGGCTAATATTGATAGGGGAACCCTTGGATCCGCACTGTGACATAATCAATGGACTGTTTCTCCAATGCAATTCTTTCATGCATACCTATTTAGATAAAATCAAGTTAGTGACGCAAAGTACTTCATCAACCAACAAAAGGTTAACACAATGACATGCAACATCAAAGAATTGACTTTAAGAACAAAACAGCAGCAGAATCTTTCATTGACTACATTTCAAAGCCAAGAACCTGTCCTCACTCAACAATACTATATTAGAGTAAATACTAAAGTAATCCAACCAATTAAATACCCTGCCAATGAGCATTGAACTCATTCACATAAAAATACTAAAATTTAACCTAATGTCAGATCCTTACATCCCCAGCTTCCTCTCGAAGCTTATTTAATCTCTCAGTTATTTCAGTTTCCAGTGTTTGAGTTGCATCACAACCAGATTTAAGCGCAAGCCTTCCTCCATTGTAATCAGCTATCAGTTTATTGCAATGTCGATAACCATTTGAAATTGTTTTCCCTTTCTCATCGATCAATTTTTTTCCTGGTTGGACATCATCAATCCCAATTGAGAAGCCATGATTTCCTATCCAACGAGCACTACATTCAGGCAGATACAATGTAATTAGCCAAACAGATAACTTAATACCATTACTACTCACGTAGAAATTTGAGATGGCATTAGACACCAGCAAAGTAGATGAGACAATAAGCAAATATTGCTGACAACAATTTCATTTTTCTTTTGAACACAAATTATAAAGCCACAGGGAATCATATGTAAAATAGGCGGGAAAACAACAAGCATAGATAGCATTGCCTGAAGAAATAGTGGGAAAAAAAAGTTCATTTTTTTATCATACTAGCTACCACTAATAACCAAGATGAGATAAATCAATATTGCAGTCATGACATAGGAATCGACCAGCGGTAGCAAGAGCTCTAACTTCATATTCTAATGAAGCTGGAGCAAATTAAACAATATTAAAAATTAAAAACACCATAACCAAGTTCCAGTCACAACCAGGAGTGATTTTGATATAGTGAACCTCATGAAATGGCCGCTATACTAAATCAACAAAGCACATATCAAACTAAAGGGTTTACAGTCAACTTCTTCCTGGATTAAATACAGAGTTATTTACATTAACAGCTGAAAGAAAAAAGCATTGTCATTAGAAATTATCAATGTTAAAATAAGAATTGGCATCAGCTGATAGTAAAACCATAAAGGTCCAATACTGATGGACATCGAAAATGGCTTTAGAAACAATAGAAATACATCTTGCAGCTAGTTGCAACATGATCTCGTGATTCTACATTCAACCAAGAATTCAAAACTGGATTAGGTTTCTTTAAATAGACATGCTTGTATTAATGTAACCTACATACTAAATATCATTTGATTAATGGTTAATTCAAAGGATTACTCCATCCTAAAATACCGTTTCTAGAAGTTTCAAAGATTGTTATGCATGTTTCTTGAAAGTGTGCTTATTCTTATGGGGAGAAGAAATTTTAGAGAGAGAGAGAAGGAGTAGGGAAAAAAAGACAATAAGGCATCCATCAAACTGAAAAACACAATTCTAAGACAAAAATACTTTCCAATCTTATTGGGCTAAAAGCCCAAAAGTTGGTTGTTTTAGGGTTTTATTATGTATATGTAATTTTTGACATTATGATCAATTTTGATGAATTGATTAAAAAAGTTAAAAGGACTTTTAATTTCTCTCCTACTTTTTTGTCTTCTTCCGCAACTTTTCTCTTCTCTTCTTTAGAAACTCCTCTTCTTAGCTTTTCTTTCTCTTCTTTCTTTTGCTTCTCTTCTTCTCCTCAAATCTTACTTGTCCCGCATCAATCAGTTTCTAATAATCCCAGACTTCCTTTCCAACCCAAAACAATTTTCGAAGACATTGCATGTTTCCACAAATCTTAACATCTTTGTCTCTCCAATAATGCTTTGGTGTTAAGCCGAATTAGTAAAAGATCAAAACCAATGAAGCTTTTTAAATTCCAAACTCTTATATTCATATTTTTTTCAAACAATAGTCCAAGATAACTTTCAGTTGGAAAATTTCTTGAAACTGTCTGACATCAAAGGTTTATATTACCTTAAGAATAGTACAAGTTCATTAGAACACCAATGGGACAACAATTTAAAATATCAAGTGAAGCAAAATTTCCAGTCAGGAAATAAATAGCAAGGTAAAAACTTTCAATTTGCCCATATGACAGCACCAAGCGCATACTGATTCTCACGTGTGAACATGAGAAATACCTCAAGACCAAACAAAGATACACATCAACTAAAATGAAGCATAAGGAATCCAGCTAAACAAAAAAGAAATCAAATATCATAGCACATCAACCAAAATGAAGCAAAAAGAATTTGTTAATAAGAGAACTTGCAAGTAGTTACCTCAATTTAGCTAGTCGATTCATGCAAGTAGCAGCAGCATATGCATTGTAGTCTCTAAGAAGAATAGAATAGAGACCATCCTTGTTGCCATTACCTGGAGTAGCATCTCAATTATAAGAACATGCATGCCAGAGGCAAATAACCAAATATAAAAGCATCACTATCACATGTATTTTTTTTAAAACAACTCAAGAAAAATAGCTTATCATTTTCAAGAACAAGAAAGCACAAATTCAAAGATAACCCATAAATAATACTAATAGCATCTTGCATAGTAAAAGCAACCACTTGAATTTGAGGTGGAAATAGCACGTCAAGCCTAGACTAGTAAAGGTTTCTAGATGATTCATTAGCTTTGCCAATAACAACTCTACACTTATCAACATTCAGGAGAAGTATATCCATTGGCCATTTACCCATACATCCACAATGAATGAACTGAATAATGATGGTAAATTAGCAACATAAGCAAAGTTTCAGTCACAGTGTTACTTAAACCACAACAAAGCTCCTAACTGACAAATTTCATAAACAAATCAGTTTTTGTCTGAATCATTAGTCACTTTTCCAGTTATTTGGTCAAAAATTCGTACTTTAACAAAGGGAATAGAGGAACAAAGGGATACTTGTGGTTGTAGCATTGTCAAATCTATTTGAGAAGGACAGGACCAATATTCTACACTTGTTGGTTTTAATGGGAAAAATGGATTCTGTTTTGGCATGAAAAGGTTGTGGAAAATATCACCTAAGGAAACTCCCTAATATTCATCTCTCCAACAAGTATCAAAGCTAATGGCCGAACAAGCACATGTCTTGCTGATGTGAACTTCAATGACTTCAACAGTTATCCCATGAAAAAGTTGTGAAGTGAGAAAATAGACTCCAACATGGTGCCTATTTCCATAATCAAACAGAGCTCTAGGTGGTCCTCGTAGAACTCAAATTGCTAAAATAGGTTCATTCAAGTGTGAGTACACTTCCTGTGATCAGGACTCAAATGTGAGAAGGAAATATCAAGGTACATGTCAGAATCCCAAGTGAACAGACAACAAATTGAGAAAAACATACGTGGTCTTATGACCAATTTTACACCAACTTGTTTTGAGGCTCACCTTTCGCCATGTTAAGGCATTTCCTGTTCATTTGTTCCACCACATAGGTTTGTCAGGGTTCCATCATACTAGACTAGCTTTGCCATGTGCTAAGTAAGCATAATACATGTAAAAGAGGCTTATTAAGAATATGATCTTACTCCCTAGAAAGTTAGAAGTATGTTGACCTGGTTTGTAATGACAATTGATACAGCACTAAATAGTTTGAACTTCTATTTTACCTTTGCTCTGTTTTTTCTTTCCACACAGGGAAATGGGTGTGCCTCAAGAAATATAGCTTTTGGCAAGAAGCCTGAGCTTGGGAGGTTGTATCTTTACAAAAATCTTCCAAGTAGTTGAGCAGCTTTTTTTCCAAAGAAGCCGCAAAATCAATTAGTTATTTACTTCTACATGTGCTTTCAACTGGAAGACTATAGACGCTGGTGTTTTTTGGTATTGAGGGTTCTCATTGGACTATAAAAATCTCAGTTGGTCAATGTAAACGCTTGGAGACATGAAGTTTTTGAACAGGCAAAGATGATAGACAAAGTTTTATAACTTAAGCCATATTCTGGGTTTTGTGGAAAAAGGAGCAGGGGAATCTTTGCAGGAACAGTCTATTAACCTTTGAATGGTTTTTACCTAGACTACACTGTTTTGGCATACACAAATTTTGTGCACAATTTTTTTGTTGTTGAAGATTTTTCAACTTCTTATATTATACACTTCATAAGCAAGTCAAGTATTGTACTTAAAAGAACTCAGTTAATAAATTCTGTGTCTCCATTGCAGCCATTTAGAGATTCTTTAGTTCGTTGTTCTTGCTAAAAAATATTGACGATGATAAACTGTCTCAATATTTCAAGATGTTCTATTAAAATATCAGAAATGTTTTTACTTTCAAGGACCAACTAGTGCCACCTTGCACATGTCAGAACTCAATGAAAACAAATGAACCACACCTACTAATTTTATAACAACTATCTATTCACTTAGTTTACTCATAACAATAGAATATCCATCAAACTCATCTTTCTTTATTTCTTTTCTCATCTCAGAGATTGCACAGCAGATGACTCCAAATGTCTCTTTTGATAGAGTACCAGATCCATTTGTCCTTCCGTTTTTATTATTTGAATGGGATAAAATGCCAAAAAGGATTAAAAAACACATAAAACCCTAGTACAAGTGACAGATGGTTTATTTTTCAAAAAATAAAGAATAGTTCAACAGCCATCAGTATGAAACTCAGGTACCAGAGAAAAACATAATTGCATGGAAACATAATAAAAAGTGCAAAGACTATCAGTTAAAAGCATGAACCTTTGCTTAACATCTAAAATGTACCAAAAAAAACTCACCTAGAGTAGCCTTCCCAAGTTGTCCAGAAATTAACTCGCTGTTACGGAAGTAAACATAACCATCATTAGGACACATTGTTTCTCGCTCTTTTTTGTGTTCCTTGTTGGGCCTTGAATAGTTTTTCTCCTTAACAATAAGATTTACATATACTCTCACATTAGCATGCGGCCGCAATAGAACACTAAACAATTGTTTCCCAGTCCAAAGCTCTATTGGCTGCATAACAATAGCTGCATTAGTCTCAAAGGTGGAAACAGAAGGATAATCTAGAATGTAGACTACCAAGAAAACAAAACAAAAAAAAAGGACAACCAATTAATCCATCCAATTCCAACACTTAAACCCATAAAATATAATGTTCAATCCAATTTCTAAACCATAACCAATCAGGCTAGAAAAGATACAAAAAGAATTTGAACATTACTTTTGAATCAAACTGCTGTACTAGAGCGTGCTTTAACATAAACTACAAAACTGGGACCACATCTACCAAAGACTTAGCACCACAATTCTGAAAAGTGATATCAGTTGAAATTGATAAGCTAGAATAGAGTTGTAAATGAGTTCAAAGCAAGTTCCAACTTATTCCCTATTCATATTTGGCCCAAATTTGATGGATCTGATACTGGAAATTAGAGGTATCAAATTTGATCTTTAATAAGATCGAAATCCAACAAATCTTTAGAAAGAAAAAAAATATGCAAAGGATGCATCAGTCTCACAACTCTAGTGCATCTGTCAATTCAATACCCTGAGAGAAAAAAAGGTTCCTCTATCGGGTTCCTTACTAACCATCCACATCCATTACCTAGATCAGTGTATTTTGCCAAAATATAGGCACTAAATATTTGATTATTTTGCCAAAATATACACTTTCATCAATAGTTCATATTGAAACTAATTTTATATGTCCAACGGTATGCACAAAAATGTGCGTGAAAAAATATAAATAGACAAAATATTTATATCATGATCACCACAGACCACGGTTACCAATAACCCATGACATTAACATACAATCACAAAAGAGTGGAATTCTTCTTGCACAAGGATGTTGATTCCTCGTGGTGAAGTTTTAGCATAAAAATCACTCTACATAACTCTACTCTACCAACATGAAGCCTTTTTCCAGACCCAGGCCTAGAAGGTTGTGAAGATTGACAACTAGCATAAACTATAATAACAGCCTTTGGCACTCAACTCCGCATCATAGTGCTGCAAAAGAATTATTAAACATAAAACCCAAAATTGAAACAGAAGATGAAGATGAGGGAAACCTACACTTTGGCCAGCCATGGGATTGACACTAAATAAGTAGTTTACAACAGATATGTAGGCAAGTATTTGTGTCTAACCTTAAGTACTGAAGGTGTTGGCAAATCAACAAGATCCATGCCATCATTCATGTAAGAACACATAAGGGAGAAAGCTGCACGGTCATAAAAAGTGTCCTTCCTTGTAATGAGAAAGGAAGATGTTAAAAAATCTTGGGTTGAGGCCACCAAGATCTCTCCATTTTTCGGTGTACACAAATTGTTTTGAACCTGAGGAACACATACAAAATCTCATAGAACAAAATGCAATCTATGAAAATAAAAGCAAAAGGAACGAGCATGTTGTGCGGGGATCCTCAATGCTATCACATTAATGTAGATTAAATGTGAAAATTAAAATTTAAAGTTCAACCATAATCACTTGATAGGTTTCCACAGGCACAACTATAAATGGCATTGAGATCTATTTATCTAAAACAACTTACCCCCATCAGCAAAAAGGCCTCTGTCCGAGCCTCTTCTGTTTGCGGGACATGCATATTCATTTCATCACCATCAAAATCAGCATTATAAGGGTTGCAAACAGATTCATTAAATCTCAATGTTCTCCAAGGCATAATTCTTGCCTGCAAGGACAAAGCAAAGAAGCTGCATGAAATAACACAAGAATATTACAGAAAACAATTTTGCATGTCTGAAATTAATCGTAATCACCCTATGGCACATGATAGACATCCGATGCAAGCTTGGTTGTCTGTTAAAGAGAACCACATCCCCATCTTCCAAATGACGGTGAACTATGCAACCAGATTTTAGTTCCTCAGCAATTCTTTTTCTGTAATTACCTGTCAACATCCTGCAGAATAAAGTATGTATTCACATCATTAACAAAAGAAGACTGTCTTCCATTAAAAGGCGAGAGTAAGAGAACAGACTTTGATGAGCCATCTGGATATGTGACCATCCTTGCACCGGGGTATTTGTAAGATCCATTATTGACACATTGCCTCAACTTCTCAATATTGTGACGAGTAATACGTTCAGGATAAGTTAAGATCCGAGCCATATGGATCGGAATTGCTACCTGGACCAGAAGAGAATCAAAAGGATAGAATAGAAAGTTAATGACAAAAATAAATAGCCAGTTAGTCATTCAGTTCAGTATAATGCCCAACCTCAGTAATCTTAAGATTAGGGTCTGGTGATATAACAGTCCTTCCAGTAAACTCAACACGCTTCCCTGCTAAGTTCTGCCGAAATCGACCTTGCTTTCCTGTGAGGCGCTGAACAAAACCACTCAATGGCCTTCCTACTTGCATATCCAATGGTATGCGAACATCACTATTTATATATAGTGTAACTACAGCTTGAAGTTCATCCCATCCAATCTGCACAAAAATCTTCAACATAAGAATAGTATCATAACAAATAGTGGTAGACAGATGTGAAGATAATGAAGAAAAATAATACTCATACAAAACATTTTCTTCTATTATCAAAAGGTTGCAAAAAGAGAAAAATTGACTTTCATCTTTTTGCCCTCCATAGATGAGACAAGACATCATCAATTCTTTAGCTTTCACATTAATAAAAATAGATAAGGTTGCACTATATTGAATAGCCATAATTAATGTATGTATCACCAAACAGAGCACTTTTTGCAAGATATACAATGTAAAACAATACATTATTTGAGTTCAACAGATGTAGAATAGTTTAGAAAATAATTCTGAGTCAATAAATGAACAGGGAAGAATCATGAAACGTAATAATATCTAGAAGTTCCAAAATATGGAACAATTAATTAAATTGGCCATTGAAGACTCAGAGTCAGAAAGTAATAAAAAAAGAAAAAGAAGAAAAGGTGATGCTCTTCACTGTTGTGGCTTTTCTGGATAGCCTAACCATAATCAAGCAAGCTTGGGTACTGATCCTAAAGTAGCTCTAGAAAAGGTTACTTTGGCATCAAGGTAAAGTATCGGGGGATTTTAGGAGTGGAAAGAAAAAAGTTACAAAGCAAGGTGCATGCAGCTGAACATACATAAAGCAAGCAATCTTTCTAAATATCTAAAACCCACATCATGTCTCCTAAATTACAAGCTTTATTATAGTTATTTTATTAATCAGTAATTCTGTTTTATTAGATAGTAGCTATATCCCTAGCATGTGATTTTTAAAATATTTGGATGTCTAAAAATTGTGTCTAATATTGGCTGCGATTAAAGTTTTTATCGTAACCTTAGTATAAATAAGCTGTAAAACAGATTCAGAGCCAGTGTATTATTATTTTAATCAATGAACTTCAGAAACTAGAGGTTTTCTTAAACCCTAAATTCCATTCTCAGTTCCAACTTCTTTCCTAATTGTTTCTAGCCTTAATTCTGCTGATCTGATGTTCTCCCTAAACGAGGCCAACAGATGAACTGGAAGAATGGCTGTATGTTTTTTCCCTTTCTTGATGGGATAAAAGGGAAGTGAGGGAAAAAGGAGTGGAGGCTGGTAATTATAAGTGTCAAATAATAATCAAGCAAAAGTTCAACAACACATACAAAATGCAGTGGGAAGTGGATACAAGATCATTTAAGTGCAATAAAGTAAATTGCACCCATATCAAGGAAAACTTTTATAATGACCACTATGTCACAGCATTCAACTTCCAATTATATCTAAAGGGTTTACACTAACAAATTCAAGATCCTCTATGATACCAGATATTTGATCCCAGTCCTTCTTCCTTCCAGTAACTCAAGACGAAGTTTCGCATTGAATTGAATAATTTGTTTCAACCGCTCCGTAATGTCATTTTCATTGCTGAAATAGGAACAGAAGAATATTTAAATTCTATGATGAAGCACTGCCACAAACAACTTAAAATGAATGCTAAGAAAATAATTATTGGGGAAACCTCTGGGAGCCTTCTGTAAAAACAGAAGGTCGGATAGATATAGGTGGCACAGCAATGGTTGTTATAATGAGCTTCTCAGGTCTACCTTGTAAGTAAAGCAATTCACAATCCTGTGATACAAGAAAATTGAGTGCATTTAACATTAGTACAAGGAAAATATGAGCTACAAGTGAATTTACACAAAACTTCCCAGTGGTAGTAAACTATACCTCTTCCACCATCCTTTGAAAAAGAGACAGCACTCTGACAGGGTTGAGAATATAAGTAGCCAGACCAATAGGCGCCCTAGCCTCTCTTGTGTGTCCAATTGCAGATTTACATTCTTCCAAATATCCATCGCTCAGTTTTGAACGATCATGAATGATGCCCACGACAGACCCAGCCTTCTTTACCATACCTGGAAACTACAGAAATTCAAATTAATAACTAATAGGCTGAATTTCCAGAAAGCTGTAAACCCCAAAGCAACACATTTGACGCATTAGAAAATGGCTTGAGAATAATTTCACTTTATGAGTTGTTTACCACCTGAAAAAATGTGATCTCAAGCAAACAAGAATATATTCAATCTTGCATCTTGTTCTGTAATGCAAACAAATATGATGTGAATTGAGAATGGGAAAAAAATAAGGATCATAAAGAATCTTTCCAGTCTTCTTTGTAAATTTGTTGAACAGGCAAGCGCACTCCAATCTCCTCATTTTATGATGTCATTGCAAATTAGATAAAGGCATTCCCTATTTAATATAGCTATGAGTATTTTTTTCATCATGAAGAAAGGTTGATTATCCTCAACTAATTCTGGTATGTGAATAAACAAAACTTTGATGACTAAGTGTGCTTAGTAATGTGGTGCATGTTTTGCAAAAGTCTGTTTGGGCTGAAAAGGCATCAAATTGATGTTTTTAGGGGTGTTTTCAGATGTTTTTTATATAAAGACATGCACTTTGAAAAGCAATTTCGTACGCAGCCCAAACACACTATTAGCAAACAGAATCAAGTGATATCCTTTCTTTCAGTTAATCTGATCACCTTTTACAGATTAATATATGGGATCTTCCGATGCAATGACTGTGGGTGTATATCACATTATAATGCTCATATAACAACCTTATATGGCTACCAGTGTAGCTGAAAACAAGCTTTCCTCGCATTCATGTTAAAAGCATGCAGTCATCCAAGTATAATTAGACATGAGAGACAGCAGAAGGCAAACCATTCATATATCCGCATCTCAAGCACTTCACTGCTTTACTGCTTGCCATGCTACTGCATTTCTTTACAATCTCCTTCATAAGTTCATTCTTCTTCAAAGGCTCGGTCCGAGGATTTCTCATCCTTTTCAAATAACTTTTGCGTAATTTCTCATCGACAAGTACACGGGAACAAGACTACATAGAAACATTATGCATTCAAAAGCAATATAAGCAGCAACACTCAATCGTAAACTCATCTGATAGAACAAGATGAGCAATGTAAGCTAGAATTTGGTGACCCCATTTGATATATGGCTTAACCATTCAAATAACCTATGGCTGCCGAAGATATATCCATAAATAAATCAATAAACCCACCCCGGATAAAGAGACACTGACACTCTGAAGAAATCAAGGGATGAAAAAATGAAGATGAACAAAGCCGTGGAGTGCAATTACCTTACAAATACACTTGAGAATGTCCAAAATAGTACTTAAATACCCAACATTATAAACTGGCAAGACAAGGTTCAAGTATCCAAAGTGTCCTGGACAGTCTGTGAAGGATCCGCCACAAGTTTGACAGGTACCATGTTTATTTGGAGCTCCCTGATGAAACAAGAACAAATTCACCTTCCTCTTCTTCTTTGATAACATGAGAAGAAGAAGAAGAAGAAGAAGAATGAAATTACCATGCGAGTATCCAACAGACCACCGACGATTGCCTTTTTATTGGCGTCATAGTATTGGCCTAAATGGACTTGGCATTCAGAGGCTTTCAGAATATCCGATGCAGACATCGTCGAGAATTGAATGCTTTTACTGTATGTATTATACCAACCAGATTACTAATTATCAAAACAGCAACAACAAAAAATGCAGAAAATTAGAGGAACACTTTACATTCTCCGTGGACCGACATCCTCGATGTAAGGCTTCTTCGTGTAAATTATGTCTTGAGCTCTTTGCTGCATCTCTTGCAAGCCTTACAGAATTATCACACAAGTGAGTTTTCTGGGCTTCTCAAGATAGATTATTTATTGTTTTAGCTAACTAAAACTCAAGGGTTTTAGGGTTTTTCCTGCTACGGTCAGTGAGGTTTTGGAGATGGTAAGTACAAAAAAAGACGGAGAAAAACCCTACTCTCGGTATCGAACTCCAGACCTAGCATAAAATTATTAACATAGAGACGCCAGTGCTGCTTGAGAATTTATTTCGAGGATTCCTTTTCTTTTATTTATAATAATTACCTTTACTTATTTTTTTTTCTCAAAATAAAAATACGGATGGCGAGAGGTCGGGCCGGGATTTCTGTCCACCAGCGGGGTACCCAACCCAGGTTTTATTTCGTATTATCTAATTGTATATTTTAAATACAATAGATATTGTTTCTAAAATGAATTTTGTTTTAAAATATATTTTTTTATTTTTAAAAAATTATTTTTAACATCAATATATTAAAATAATTTTAAAATATAAAAAAATTATTAATTTTAAATTAAAAAATATATTTTTAAAACACTAACAACTAAAATACCAAAAGTTTTGAAACTATGGTTGAAAGAGTTCTTTTTCTCTTGCGGACTCTCAATGATCGGGTTAGTTTGGGAATGGAGTGCAAGTTCTGTTCCCACAAATTTTGAATGTTCTTTTTTTTTTTTTTTTGCTAAAAATTATTTATTTTATGTTTTCATAAGGTTTTAATATATTTATTTTAAAAATAATTTTTAAAAAATAAAAAATATCATCTTCATATATTTTAAAATAAAAAAATATTTTAATTACCGTATTTCAAACAGATCAAAAATCTGATGTCAAAAAGCAGTGTCAGGTCTTGACCTTGAAATTTCTGTGCCGCTAGCTACGAACTCAACTCTTTTATCATCGGCTCATCTCCTGATATTCAATAATGAAGTGCTTGATTGGAAAACAAACACACTCATGCCGATTTTCTATTTTTGTTTAAAAAGATAATGAACATGGAAAGCTGGTTTAAGTTACAGGTTATTTGAATAATGATTCAGAGTTTTTTTTTTAACGAAAGGTTTCAAAAATAAATAGGATATATTTATCATTTATATTTTATAAAAAATCATTGCCCTTGCTTAATAAAAAACCGAAGTGAAGATTATTTAAAACCTTATTTGTTAGATTTATATAAAAAAAATAAAATAAAAAATATTTTTTAAATATTTTAAAATATAGTTTTGTTTAAAATATTCATTCGGCTCAACCACCATAGATTAACATAGTTTTTTAGAATAAGTAGACAAAAGCAAGGGCGGCCATGTCAAAGCTATAAGCTACTTGACACTGTGGTGTTACAAAATGGACATTATAGTAACCAAGCCCAATAAAACACTTAAACAATATACTAAATTTAGTGCCTTTACCAAAGAAAACAAAAACTTGGTGCATACACAGATAAGGTAATCTTCAAGGAAAAATATTATATGAATTAAAAGAATTTTATTGGAAAATACAAATACATTATCTTACCATAAAAAAAAAAACCACATGTCAAAACTAAAAAGATTTATACTATGTGTACAAGGAAATAAGTTATGATCACCACGAGGTGGTATGCCTGCGTGCTGCCGCGGGGCAACCTTTTATTCCCATAAAAATATCAACAAAATATAAGATCCTAAGGAATTGGGTTATAAGGCAGACTCGAGAGAATGGGGTTAGGACGTCGGACCTAGGGGATTGGGTTTGTGGCCGGATCCAAGGGAGTTGGGACC
>Ga0325404_1000764_pt1 | contig 32739 bp, 17 predicted proteins | sample PopdelMetagenome_18_FD_205664 | JGI IMG/M metagenome (GOLD analysis project Ga0325404, IMG submission 205664) | Populus deltoides microbial communities from Bellville, Georgia, United States - Xylem-Control-R1 | ecosystem: Host-associated > Plants > Phyllosphere > Stem > Wood/Secondary xylem...
AATTGTTTTTCCTTAAGAATTGAAATTGCCAAATCTCTCTCTCTCTCTCTCTCCCCCTCTCTCTCTCTAATTTAGCTAGAGAATGCTAGAGTATTTGAGTTTTGAATTTGTTTGGATTCACACAACAATATGGTGCTAACTCCACTTTCGCACTATCAGAAGTACAGACTCAGCAAGAACCTTCATGGACAAGCTAATATTGGGAGCAGCAAAATTGGTATGAAGACAGTGCAATAAATTACTCTCCGAATATTTTCAACTATTGATCAGAGATTAAAGAATTGCACATTTTCTTATGCAAAATATAAATCTGTAACTTGACACAGGTACTGTTGCCGTGGTGGGAGATAGAATGCCTGAAGCAAATGCAACTCACATTAACATTAACAATCTAAGCATCGGATCCCAACCAAATAAGTACGAAGAGTTCATTTGCTATATGTTCATTTGTCTTTTTTCTTATATAGAAAAGCATGTTTAAAATTATTTTACACTAAGACAGAATTCTTAAATCCAGAAGCTTACATTTCAGTGAAGCACTACAGATGCAAATTGAAGTGCAAAGAAGGCTGCATGAACAGCTTGAGGTACAGTATAACTTTCTGAATAATTACATTTCAGCTTTTTTTTGTTGTTGGAGGGAAGCTCTCCTAAACACACACACACACACACACACATCATAATATAAGCCTCTTGTGCTTGCAAAACTCCATCAACCATGATCCGTGAATTACACAAGAAAAGAGAGAGAGAGAGAGAGAAGCAAAATGATCATCTTTATAAAACTGGGAATCATATTTCTCAACAACATAGCTAATTATACTAGGTGTGGAGAATCCAGCATGAGAGCATTCTCATTTAACACGAGAAAAGTCTCAGCTTGTTGATAGATATTAATTTCTAGAGGGCCATTAGATTCATAATTCAGATTTACAATATTTCAAGCACACCACACTCAACCTCAAAGATATATCAACACACTTGTTTTATTTTATTTCCTTATTTCAAGTCGACTAACTTGGTATTTCAGATACAGAACTTAAATAGTATCTATCAAATTGCTATCATTAATTTATCTTGGCACAGTGGCCTCTTGTTTCTGTCATCATGTATCTGTAAAGATAGTAAAATGGTATAAGCTACATTCTGATAATTTGTTCTGAACTGAAACAGGTGCAGAGACATTTACAGCTCCGCATAGAAGCTCAAGGAAAATACCTACAGGCAGTGCTAGAGAAAGCCCAGGAAACCCTTGGAAGGCAAAATTTAGGTACAGTGGGGCTTGAAGCTGCCAAAGTTCAACTCTCTGAACTGGTGTCCAAAGTGTCTACTCAATGCCTGAATTCCACATTTTCAGAGCTAAATGATCTGCAGGGTCTGTGCCCGCAACAAACACCACCGACCCAGCCCAATGATTGTTCAATGGACAGCTGCCTGACCTCCTGTGAAGGTTCACAAAAGGAGCAAGAAATACACAACACTGGGATGGGGTTGAGGCCCTGTAATAGTAATGCTCTCTTAGAACCTAAAGAGATTGCTGAAGAACATGCATTGCAGCAAACTGAACTCAAGTGGGGTGAATATCTAAGAGATAACAAAATGTTTCTAACCTCAATAGGACATGAGACAGAAAGGAGAACATTTTCTGCAGAAAGAAGCTGCAGTGATTTATCCATTGGTGTTGGGCTCCAAGGAGAAAAGGGGAATATAAACAGTAGCTTTGCTGAGGGAAGATTTAAGGGAATGAGTGAGGATGATAGTTTTCAAGACCAGACTAACAAAAGGGCAGAGTCAGTTAAATTTGAGAACGAGAAAATGTCACCAGGGTATAGATTGTCTTACTTCACAACCAAACTGGATCTGAATTCCCATGACGAAATTGATGCAGCTTCAAGCTGCAAACAACTCGACTTGAATGGTTTCAGCTGGAACTGAGATGGTTCACTGAGAGCTAAAGGCCAACCGGACAGGTTCAGGGGATGATCCATCACGAGAGGATGAAAGTCAACATGATAACATGCTGTTTTCTCCTTCAGGTCATGTGGCTAGAAAACAATCACTTTAACCTCAACTGAATAAGTTGCACCAACAGATATAGCTTGCACTATAATGTAAATCAATCCAGTAGGTGTACTCTTTCTATCTTATATGGCATTAAGAGTTCGTGGACATGAAGCTCAAAATGAAAATACTCGACTTAGCTGTTCAAGTGCTTATTTCCTGTCAAATGATTGAACTTGAACTGTGTGAGGAAATCCTAGAGTTCTTAGTTCCACATTCATGGCTCATAGAAAGTAAACGCAGAACTCCAAGGCCTTAATCCAATATACAGCTAGAGAATTTCATCTAGCGAATTGTAAGCTGAGGCTGGGAAAACTAGCAGCCATCAATTCAAAGGTATTGCACAAAGAGAATTGCTGTAATATGTCAACCATAAGAACAATAATCCATGCATGTGTCTCAAGGAATTGGAGCAAGAGAACAAAAAAAAAAAGAAAAAAAAAAAGAAAAACTTGTCTGGAAGGGTATTATTACTTTCACACATCCCATAGACTCCATCTGTTTCGTTGCAGGACAAATATAAAACAAGTGAAAAATAATGTGTTCAAGAAGAACGACACAATGTCAAGCGAGAGCTTGATTCCTAATTCGTTATTAACACTAAGAATTATAAAGCAAGCAACATGAGTCAAAGAAATAACCAAGAAACTGTCTTCGGATTCATAACAGTACTGTATAGAAGAAATAGAACATGTGTACCTTTTGGAAATAATGTGTTCTTCGATCAACTTTTTTTTTTTTTTTTTTGAGAATTCGGATTTTCCTTCTTTTCTCATTCTCCGCTGATTCGATTTTTTTCATTACGTACTGCGTTTCAATTCGAGAAATTGGATTTTTGAATTAGATTTCTCCTGTTATACATTTTGGACTAGTATTCGAACCTTGCAGATTTCCTGCGCCAGTGTGCTTCTCTTTATTCCATACATGTACACAAACATACTAGATAGATGGCCGCTGTATAACGTTGTAAAGAAAAAAAAAATGTAGGTGAATTATATGATTGAGTTTAATAAATTTAGTTAATTTAATAATAATTTTTTTAAAAATATAATAATGGTAAATAAACTAGAGAAAATATTGACAAAGAAAAATAAGTCAAAAAACATAATCCTAGCTTATTCAGGTTACAACATCAAATATGAGATTTTTTTTTGTAATTTATTCTTTTTTTTTATCTGATAATTCACTGATATGTCTCATGCCACGTTGATCAAAGAATTTTTTTTCACCAATGATAAATTCCTTCATGATTTCATTCACCGAGTGTAGAAGAAGAGATAGATGCCTTTCAGACACTATTAGTGATAAATTTGGAAATTATTAGAATACATTCTCCCGTTACATTTGCATTTCTATTGTAAGAAATCGTGCTCAAAACTAGTTTATTAATCATGAGATTGAGCCATATCATACATTTTTAAGACAACATTACTCTCTTAACAACTACTAGTAAGTTTAATTACTCACTGACATTTGATCGGAAAGTGAAGGCGGGATTCCGATTTCCGAGGTCCCCTCTAACATCTGTGTTACCTTTTTCATAGAAGGTCTGGACATTGCATCAGGATGAATGCACCATAAACCCACTAAGGTCATTCTCTCGAATCTCTTGAAATCACTTAATACTTCAGGGTCATGTCCTACCACCGTCCCTAGCTTCCCGGCGGCCATGCAACTTATAACCCAGTCCGAGAGAACAAGATCATCCTCTTCACTCTCTTCCTCAACCCGGCTCGGTTCTATATGCCTTCTGCAACATAGAATTTCGAGTAACATCACACCAAAGCTGTAAACATCTACTTTGGATGTCACTCGCTCATTCCTTATCCATTCTGGTGCCAGATACCCCACTGTGCCTCTTATATTTGTGTCTGTTCTAGTTTGATCTTTATTCAGAAGCTTGGAAAGGCCAAAATCTGCAAGCTTAGCAGTGTAATTGTTATCAATCAGTACATTCTCAGGCTTGATGTCACAATGGATAATCTGTGCCTCGCATTCGTCATGCAAGTAGAGCAATCCTCTAGCTATTTCAAGCACCATTTCTGCCCTCCGAACCCAGTTTGGTCTTTCTGATCCCTTCCCGAATAGAAGATTGGCAAGCGAGCCATTCGCCATTAACTCATAGACCAGAAGCTGTTGATTGTTCTCAACACAAAAGCCCAACAGTCTTACCAAATTCTTGTGGTATGTCCGGCCTATTACTTTGAGCTCTGTCATGAATTCCTTCTCGCCTTTTTCAATCGATTTCTTCAGCACTTTTACAGCAATATCAATCTGTATGTCCTTCATGCTTAGAATCCCACTGTAAACTTTAGCAGAAGATCCTCTACCCAGGGTCTTGCTGAATCCATTTGTTGCCTTCTGTAGTTCCAGGTACTTGAACTCCTGGAAGTTTATGCCAATGGAATTAGCATTTGAATAGCGTTTCCTTTTGATAAATCTTCGAGGAGCAGGATGGTAATAGATGGCAGAAACTCCAAAACAGAAAGCAAGCGTGGCTGTAACTATAAGGCTAATCTTTAGAAAAACCCGAGTGTCAAAATCATTATTCTTTTTATGTTCTTGAATGCCAGGATTGCTTTTCATCGGCACCTTCACCAGCGCTTGGCGTCCTTTAGTAGAAAAACTCTTTCTCGCATTTAGTAAAGGCATCCTTTTCTTGATACATCTAGAATCCACCAAGGAAGCAGACAAGCTGTAACAATCATCCATAAGAGCTTTTTTGCATCCCTCCAGATCGACATTCTTCACTCGAGCCAAGTCTGCGAAGCTCTCAAATGGGAAGTCTGCATCATCAATCACATTAATTGTGAAATTTCTCATTGAAGGGTCGGCACAGTAGTTCACCACGGTCTCTGGGCGACACCCTTTGGACACGTGATTAGGGTCCAATGGAATGTAACCTGGTATGCACTTACATGTTGCTGTCTCATTATTCAGAGAAAAACACATACCATAGACACCACATATAGCATTCACCACGCAAGGCTCGTCGATCGCCCTCCACACTCTTGTCCATCCACTGCTATTTGATTTATGGTAAGCGAATTGTTGGAAATCACCATGATCATTAATTGTTGCTCGGTGATAGTAGTCTCCAACGGGGGTTGAGACATTTCTTGTTAAAGGGTAGATATTATCACCAGTACTGTTGACAAGGTACATGAAAAAAGTAAGATTACTGAACATCAAACTAACATTGTTTCGTACAGTTCCAGTGTACCAATAACCAGGATCAGAGAAGTGATAGGCAGAGAGCACAAGGTTTCCATCAAATTGCATCTGCAACATGAAATTCCCAGTGGAGTAATCAACAGTTCCATTCGCATTGGAATAGAGCTTTTGGTCATCACTAAGAACTTGACCTGGTAAGATTGTGTCTGTTGGTGAATTAAAACTCTGCCAGATGACAATTGAACTGTCATCTCTCAAGACAAAGTTGCCATCATTTAGCATGAAGCCTAAACCTGCTCTTCTCCCCCTGTATATTGATTGAATACTACCATTGAGATGTGTGAGCGTAAGCTGGCCGTCAAACGTGAGTCTGACTGTGGATCCGGCAGCTGCCGGAGAGTCACGATTAGCTGACCAGACTAGTGTTCTTTCAGGGATCTTGTTAAACCAAATTCCAACAAGGTAAAGATTGTTGGGCAGAGAGTAGAACCCGAACGCAAATTCATCAGAAAGTGATCGCCAAGAATTACCAGATCCAGCCGTGATGCTAGAACCCAAGCTTATGTTGGGAGGTATCTGAGCATGCAATTCATGGAAGTACAGGAACTGCAGTAGAAGAAAAGGAAGTATTTTCTGGATAGTCATTGCCAAGTTGTTAGGAATTGAGGGGAAAACAATCTTGGTACAAAGAGCTAGCAACTGAACCGCGGTTTTATGTGATTGATAGCAATGAACATCGTTGAATAGTTATGCTCATGCCATTCTTTGAAATTTACCCAGAGAAAACTAAAATATTTCATTTTTATTCATCTTTTATCTTTCCTTGTCAAAAATTTATTATAATCTTTTATATATAAAAAAAATAAAAAACTTTAATAAAAAAATTAAAAAAAATATCTATCGTCCTAAAAAAAAAACTCATGCATTATTTTTTTTTCAAGTTGAAAGAAATTTATCCTTGAATTCAATTTTTATTATAAAATTTTTATTAATCAAAAACATCTTTTTTATATGTGGGTCATCTCATTATAAATCTATAATATCTTTGTACATCTCACTTCATCATGGATCCTTAATATATACAACACTTTTATATGAAGTTACCATACGTTGTTTTTTAACACAATATTTTTACGTGGATCAACTTATCATAAATTTCACTATTAGAATTTCAAAAAAGAAAAATTAACATAGATAAAAATAATATAATCACCAAAGATTGTTAGGCTCTAATACTAGTTGACACATGCGTGGAAGCGTGAGATAAAAAATTTGTTACAAGTCAATATTATCTTTAATGACAAAAAACACCATAAGTACTAGGAGCCATCAAAAATCTATTATAATTTTTTATATAAAAAAATGAAAAAACTTTAATAATTCTAAATAAGAAAAAAAAAAACTAACAAAAATATTCTCTTCAATTAGAAAAGGATAGAAAAAATGAAAATAAAAAATATTTATTTTCCTAAAAAAAACTCTTTCATCATAAATCCATTTATTGCTTAGTTTCAACCGACTTCGCATTTAATGTAGCTTTTGAAATTAAGGGAAAGTCGTGGAATTTTAGTTTTCTTGACCTTGAGGTTCATGAACCACAGTTTTATGTGATTGAAAGCAATGAACATATATGGAGGTTGAATGTAGCTTGTGGAATTTAAGGGAAAGCTGTGGAATCTTAGTTTTCTTGACCTGCAGGTCCATGAACTGAAAACTGTACTGGTGGTGATTTATCATTACGAAGGAAATTAATGTATAGCCGTGCCGGCATTCTATCAAAAGTTTATTGGAATTTTCCTTTCATGAATTTAGTTAGTCAAGGATCACAAGAGAAGACTTTTCCTTTATTGCGTGTTCTTACTGTGTTTTCTATTGAGCCCTCCAAGAACACCAAACGCACCCTAGATTCCACCAATCGCACCATAATTGACTTCTGGGATTTTTTTTTCCGGCAGGATTGGGCAGCAAGTTGAAGAATAGGAACTTTAGTTGCGTAATCGCCTCTTTTACATAAAGCCAGTGCAAGTAACAAAATTGTTAACGAAATTTTGTTATGACTGACTTGTTAGAAGAAGAAATTCTCTCCTAGAACCCTACTTTGGCATGACCGTAGCTGTGTAATCACATGTTTGAGGAAAATTATTACGTGGACTTGTTCTATCATGTTGACGTGCTAACCAAAGTTTACGCAATGGATCATAGATCAAATCAAAAGAGATTATTGGACTGGAATTTTTGTTTCAACAATTTAGGCAGTGAATTCTCACAAGAAGGCTATTCTTTTTTCTTGTTTTTTTTTTTATGAATAGGATCGTAAATAAATTTTAATGAAGAAAGATGAGGATTACAGCAGAAATAACGCCGGTTACACAGCATGACCAAGACAGAACCTCCAGCAAGGAGATGGAAGTAGCAGAACCCAAGTCTAAACTAGCTAACCTTGCAACACAGTTCAAGTAAAAAACACAGCAAAAGATCCATCCATCAAAGAAAGAAATTAAGAGGCATAATCGATCCCAACAAACTACCACCTCATATATAGAGATAACAAAGCCATCACCATACAAAGCTCAAAAGAGAAACTGCGAAATAACACAGCAGCAGCAGCAACTGAGCTAAAGGAAGGAAACCCAAGAAGGCTAGTTGCCTCAACCAGATAGTGGAAGAAAACTAGATGTCTTCCGAATAATGGAATCACTGAGCTAAGGGCTCCAAACTATTATGATCTTAAACAAGCTTGCAAAACCAATAAAAAACAAAGCATGGTGTGGATTGCGCCGCCTTATAATTTCAATACAATACCGAAATCATGAAACAGACATAACTATAATCTTGTTTAAAAAATCTGTGCATCGATCAAAGGGGGAACATCAACTTCACTAGTTCCTTCCAGCATCTGTGTAACCTTGTTCATTGATGGTCGAAGAGTTGGGTTAGGACATATGCACCATAAACCCACCAAGACCATTCTTTCAAACCTGAAAAAATCTTCCAGGACTTCAGAATCATGGCTGACAATGGCTTGTAAGTTACCAGCTCTCACATTGCATAAAACCCAATCAATTAGAATCATCTCGTTACCCTGTGTTGATTCATTAACTTGATGCAACTCTATGTGCTTTCTACAAAAAATAATCTCCAGCAACACGACCCCAAAGCTGTAAACATCAACTTTGGTGGTTACAGGAGCATTTTTTAGCCATTCAGGTGCCATGTATCCCATTGTTCCTCTAACTTTGGTGCTCGTTCGAGTCTGGTCTTTATTCAGGAGCTTTGCTAGGCCAAAATCAGCTATCTTGGCTGTGTAATTTTTGTCAAGAAGAACATTTTGCGGCTTTATGTCACAATGAATGATCTGCGTCTCACACTCTTCATGCAAGTATAACAAACCTCTTGCAATTCCATACACAGTTTCAGCCCTTTGATCCCAGCTGGGCCTCCTCTCCTCTCCAAACAGAAAATCCGATAAAGTACCATTCTTCATTAGCTCATAAACTAAAAGCCGGTGATTTTTCTCATTACAAAAACCCACCAGCCTTACAAGATTCTTGTGGTGAGTTAGTCCAATTACTTGGACTTCTGTTAAGAATTCCTTCTCACCTTGTTCAATGACCTTTTCAAGCTTCTTGACAGCAATCTCAACCTCTTCAGCCTCCAAGGTTAACACCCCACTATAGACAGTTCCGAAAGCACCTCTCCCAAGTTTGTTCCTTAAACCATTCGTTGCTTGAAGCAATTCCTGGAATGAAAATGCCTTCAAATTGATCTCTACAGGCTTTGGCACTGGGAGCTGCTTTTTACTAATGTAAGGCTGAGCAAGAGGGTGATGATAAATGGAAATGGTGGCAAAGAGTAACGTCATTATTGAACATAATAATAAGCCTGCTAGAAGAGCAATCCAAGAAGGAGAATCATCATCTTTGTCTTGAATTTGATTGTTGTTGTTTGCCTTGGGAATTTTTATAAACGCCACTATATTATTAGTAGAAGGGATGCTGCTTCTAGCATTAAGTAAAGGCGTTCTCTTCTTGTAACACACAGACTCGACCAAGACGCCAGCCACAGCAAAACAGTCATCCATTATCACCTTCCTGCATTCTTCTACATCGGCTGGTGTGACTCTGGCCATATCTGCAAATTCACCGTTTGGAAAATCAGCATTACCTATCTCTTCAAGGGTGAAATTTGAAGCCGAAGAATTTGGAGCACAGAAATCTATCACCGTATCAGGATAGCAGCCTTTTGAGGGAATGCTTGGATCCCATGGTGAGTAGCCAGGCAAACAATCACAGTTGATTGTTGTGTTATCAATCGAAGTGCAGAAGCCATAAACTCCACAGATATTAAACGGTATGCAAGGTTCAGCTTTAATACTCTCTGGCTCCCACACAACGGTCCACCCGCTTCCATTTTCTTTGTGGTAAACGAACTGTTGAAGATTTCCATGGTCATTGATCGTTGCTCGGTGATAGTAATCTCCAATCGGAGTGGGAACTTGACTTGTCATAGGATACCTAATTGAAGTGTGATTCACAACATACATAAAAGCTGTAGTCTGGTTGAAAATCAGGCTCACACTTAGGTTTCCTGCTGTCAAAGTGAACCAGTAACCAGGATCAGCGAACTTGTATGCAGACATAACAACATTACCATCCATTTGAAGCTCTAACATGTACTGCCCAGTCGAGTAGTCAACTGTTCCATTTGCATTAGAGTAGAGTTTTTGGCCCATTACTAGGACTTGGCCTAATAAAATGGTGTTTGTTGGAGAATCAAAGCTTCGCCAGATAACTTTGGAAGAATTGGTTTTTACAACAAAATCGCCATCATTTTGCATCAGAGCAGAACTAGCACCGAAAGTTCCATTGTATATTAAGTATCCAGTTCCATTTGAGTGTGTAAGAACAAGCTGGCCATCGAGTGTGAAATTGATGGTTGATCCAGTTCGAGCTGGATCATCACGGTTCGCTGACCAAACTAGTGTTCTTTCTGGGATTTTGTCAAACCAGATTCCAACAAGGAACAGGCCATTAAGAAGAGGATAGAACCCAAAAGCAAAATCACCAGAGGGTGATCGCCACGAAGAATTAGTCCCAGCAGTGATGCTGGCACCCAAGTTTATTGTGTTAGTGGTTATCTGGGGTTGCGCTAAAGAACCAAGAAAGGAAAGAACAAATGGAAGACACCATAAAACAATAGAAACCATTGTTACTGAGAAAACAGGATCAGTAGGCCAGAAAACCATAGAGAAACAACATTTTAACTCAATTTATAGCAGAGATATTACATTCTGGTACTGCATGATGACTCGGGATAATTCACCTCATAGACAAGTCAAATCATGAAGAATCAGCAAGCTCGTACACCAGAGATAAGCGGTCGATGACTCAGCCAAAAGGTCACCATAACCCATATCTTTCACATGGCATGTCAAACTCAACCGCTTGGAAAAATCATTCCAACTTTTGACGTTAGCAGCAATAGTTGCTGGTCCTTAGAAGCTGGAGGCAGTCAACACCGTGCAAGGCGGGCAGAAGAAAACCATGTAATGGAAACTAAAAATCTTACAACTTCCAGAGTTCCTGAAGACTAAAAAAATAGTACTTTACTAGTCAGCCAGTGCGCTACTGTGGGGAAAAGTCTAGTGAATCATCGTAGTGCTGACCTGGTAAAAATCTTATTTAATTTTTTTAAAAGAAAAAATTATTTACAACAAAGTTGATTTAATTTTTTTGAATTTTAAAAAAAATTAAAACTACGATCTATTTTTATTAACCTAGTTAAACCAGGTAAAACCCCACCCGAACTAAATATGGGCATGACAATATTTGTTTTAGGCATAATTTACTTAGATATTATTGATTTAAAATTTATACAAACTAGAGGTGGAAAAAAATATTATATTACTTTTATATATATGATTGCACATGATATTGATATACATATTTGTTTAAAAGCAAAGATAAAACTTTTGAAATATTTAAATATTATAAAAATAAAGTTGATAATCAATTTGATAAGAAAATAAAGGCAATAAAAAGTGATAGAGATGAAGAATATAAAATATTTTTTGGTGAATTGTGTTTGCAAAATACTAATATCCACAAAATTACTGCTTTTTATTTACCTCAACAAAATGACATTGCGGAATATAAAAATTGAACATTAAAAGAAATGATGAATGTTATGTCGATAAGTTCAAGAGTATCTTAAAACTTGTAGGGATGATTTTAATTGTCAATTATATGTTTAACAGCCCTATAAAAAGCTACGGAAAACATTATATGAATTGTAGAAAGCTAGATGACCTTCCTATAAATAGTAATACCTCAAATTCTGGGGGTGCCTTGCAAAGTTGGTAGTACTTAATCCTAAAAATGTCAAGATGAGACCTAAAACTATGGATTTTGTTTTTATTGAATATGTTTACAATAGTAGTGCATATCAATTTCTTATACACAAGTCAAGTATTGATAATATTCATTTTAATACTATTATAGAATCAATGAATGTTATATTATTTGAAAATGTGTTTTCATTTAAAAAAGCACAAGAAAATTATTTACTTAAAAGAATGATTGAGGCTAGCTTAAGCACTCATCGTTAATCGAAAGATGGTGAAGTTGAGCTTATAAGGAGTAAAAGAACAAAAATTGAAACAGTCTCAAATTGTAAACTCAAAATATATGATATATCTTCGTAGTTATATATATAATTTTCCTGAAATTTCGGCAAAGTTTCCGTTGTATTCTTTAGATACCAAGTTATCGACTCAATCATTTCTCAACCTATAACATCAATCACAATATTCCTCCCATCATTTGGACTTAAAAAAAAACTCAAGCATATGTCAATATCTCAATTCTATTTTCTATAAAACACTAAAATAAAACTAATGAATTCTTAACATGCATCGTCTCTCTTTTTTTTTTTAATTATTTGTGCTCAAATATATACACAACCAACCATAATTCAACTTAATAATAATAATAATAATAATAATAATAATAATAATAACATTATAAATTACATCATACACCAAATAATAAGTTAAACATTACATTTTTAGATATGGAAGTATATTATAACAAAATATTAGTTCTTCCAATTACATTAATCACATAACAAAATTATCTATCCAGGGATCTACTTTCCAGATTGAGGATGCGATGTACCTAAAAACATTATCGCATAAAACATGATTAAAACAATTGCACATTTCAATAAGTAATTAATTAAGGACTAATTATTTATATACATTAAAGTGACTTTCATATCATAGAATAAATTATCTTATTTTCTTTTGAAGTTTCTAATTTCATAAATTCTCTTCTAGACATAAGGATAAATCTACTAAAATAAAAATATAAAGAGTGTCTCCCACAAACCAGCATATTTAACTTCAAAGTTTTACAATTAATCTATTTTACATCGAGTAATTATCCCATTAATTTGTAAATTAATTTTCTTAACATGGCCATTCAACCAGGCATAAATTCCAATAATCAGGAGGCTAGCCCATTCAACAGGACATTATTTCCAGTAACTGCCCATTCACCAAGGCATTATTTCCAGTAATCAGGAAATAATTTTTCAAGGCTTACCCATTCACCAGGGCATTATTTCCAGTAACCAGCACTAGAATTTACAATCTATAAAAATTCATTCTACAATAATAATAAAAAAAAATATAAACTAATTAATTACTCCAAGGGGTCGAACACCTACCTGGTGTCTGTGCGCGTGAAGATGTCCCTTGTTGCTGATTAGGTCCTCCGGCCTCCTCTGTACCAACAAAAATTACTTTGTCATTGTTCATTCATTAGAACCGGTAAAAATTCTAATACCCATTACATATTCTTTGATTAAATCCAACACCCTTAATTAAGTTCAATTGACTTTTATTTCAAGGAGGACAAAACCCTCCTTTATGAAACATTTATTTATTTTTTTCACAAAAGACCCTATACAATTTAATCTATCAACATCAATTATCTTCAATTTGGTAAGGTTCCTCAATAATATTATTTAAACTCCATTCTCTAATTTTTCTTCTCCATTTAGCCAAAAACTCCTCAATAATATCATTTAAACTTCATTATCTAATTTTTCTTCTCTATTTAGCCAAAAACAACCTAAGGAAGGAAGTGAAGATTTTTCTTTTCTCTTTGAAAAATTCTTACTTCATTCATATAGCAACACTTATAAACCTTCATCTTCCTATATTTTCCAAACAATTGTATTAAACCTCAAATCCCCTAAATTATTCCTCTTTTGGCCAAATATTCAATTAAAATGAGGAAAAATAATTTTTGTTTCTTTTACTTAAAATTAAACACTTACCCAATCATAATTCATGCTTTCTAACATGGTTCAAACATAATTTGCATCATTCCTATAAATTATAACATAAATCCACAATTTCACATAATCATAATTTTGCATAATCCTTCATAAAACATAAAATTAAAGGAATTAATCATTTGGAGCATGTTATTTACCTCACTTTGATAAGGATTTAAGGAAAGAATGCAAGAAAAATCAAGTTTTCTTCTTCTCCCTCTTCAACCCCTAGCTTGAAATCCTTCATTCAATGCATTCACCACCTTAAAATCAACCCCTCTTTATGTTTAATTAAGTTACTCACTTTAATTAGTGAAATCAATGAGCATTTAAGTAGAAAAATCACACAATTCTTCCCCCTCTCTTTGTTTAAAGCTCACGGCTAAAAGAGAAAAAATAGAGCATTTATAGTCTAACTTTTACTTATTTACACATTGGCCCTCATTTCTTCCCATTTCTATTTTTGTCACTCAACTCTTCTTTTTACTTAATTCTCACCTTAACATCGTATATTTTATTCTATTGTATCTAATTACAATACTTGGAATCCTTTTATTTAATCTATTCGGTACTTTATTTATTTTACTCAGATTATAATTTAGCGGGTTTTCACAAAAATAATCAAAATATTTGGTCATCATTTTCTAACATACTTCTTAGAAAATGAACCTCAAACTTACTATAGAGAAATGTCTTGTTTGGAGACTTTCTATTGGAAAAAGGCAGTTTGATGCGAACCTCGTGATCACGTGGTCATACAACTCACAATCAAGATTGAGATCTGATCCCAAAAAGCCGAAAAAGATCTGATAGAAGTGTGACATAATGAAAACTTGCCCCAAGGCACTAACACTATTGGAATGAAGTAGAATGACATCACGATGCTAGTTAATCTTCGATAAATCAGATTCAATTCATTCAAGAACTGAAGAATACAAGAATCACTCACACACGTTAAAACTGAAAAATTCAGAAGTAATATTCATCAATGGCTGCCGAAATTTAGGTTACATATGTTTAAATAGTTCTTAAAAATTAACCCTAATGGATATACCATTGTGGGTTGAACTGACCCACATACAAAACTGACCCAAAAACCTTAAACTAAAAAGCCCATAATATGATCCAAACAAGCCTTGGATCCTAGCTCAAAACAAAGTTTCAATTAAGCTCAAACATGAAAGAAAATAATTAAAATAATTAATTTGTCATTAAATAGCATCAGCCCTTCTTTTTTTATGTAGCTAGGATGAATAAGGAATCTTTATAAGAAAAGGATTCTGAAACATCAATGAATCGTTGTCACTCTTGAAAATTATGTTTCAGCTCATTAAAGATTCTTGTGAAACTAGGAAATTCATAAAACAAGTTGTCACATCCTTTTAGAAAAAGGATCGTTGCCAAATAGAAAGTCCACATGTCAAAAAAAAGTAAATAATAAAATTCATACAGCCTATTCTAACCTATATCGCAAGTCCTTTCTGAACTCCGATTCATTTGAAACTTTACCCTAAATATAGAAAAATACTTTTGAAATCTTAAAGTTTCAACTCGATCCAACGATTGGATTTGGCGTTATGCTAAATAGCGTAAAACTGGATGGTAGAAAATTTTATGCCAAAATCTGAATCTGACCTTACTTGGGTCGTATTACAAGGTTGAACCGTATCACAATTAATAGTGAAATAAAATCTATTATGAACAATCATACATGAGAAATAATGAATTTTCCACTTGGAAGTAAGTCATTAGACTGTGGATCTTCAAAATGAAGATGAAAATTGATGAAACTATTAATAAATACAAACAAGATTTGTGGTTTAATAATTCAAGCAATAAGAAGGTATAGAGTATTTTAACTCATATTTGTCTATGTCAAGAATAACTTTTATATGAATTTTGATAGTCATGATCTCTTTTAACAAGCTTAAGATACATCAAATACATGTAAGATCAACTTTCTTAAATGGTAACCTTAATAAAGAAATTTACATGGAACAACTTAAGGGTTTGTTGTTAATGAATAATAACTAAAAGTTTGTGAGTTTGTCAAATCATTATATGTTTTGAAAAAGACATCTAAAGAATGGCATGAAAAATTCAAGAAGGTCATGTTATCAAATAAGTTCAAGATCAATAAAGTTGATAAATGTATTTATGTGAAAAACATATATAAATTTTATGTTATTGTATGTTTTTATGTGAATGATATGCTTATTTTGGGTAATAATGATTGTATGATCAAGTGTACTAAGAAAATATGAACTAATAAGATTGTTATGAAATACTTAAGTGTTGTGGATGTTATATTGGGAACAAAAATTACCAAAAAGCTTAATGAATTGGTATTGTACCAATTTCACTTTGTTGAGACAGTTCTAAATAAATTTTGTAAAGGTAACAATAGTAATATGAAAACACCAATGGACATGAATGTATATATGTCTAAAAATAAAAGGTGAGGAAATAAACCAGTTGAAATATTCTTGAATAATTAGGAGCTAGATGTACGTTATAAACTACACAGTACCTGATATTGCATACTCGTTCAGCAAACTAAGTAGATTTACTAGTAATCTGAGTATGGATCATTAGAAAGCAATAAATAGGGTACTTAAATATTTAAGGTACACTTTGGATTATGAATTACATTATATTGATTACTCAACAATACTAGAAGGATATAGTGATGCAAATTGGATATTCAATACTAAAAATTAAAATCCACTAATGGATATGTCTTCACACATAATGGAACAACTATATCATGAAAATATTTTGAGCAAATGTGTATTACAAGATCATTTATGAAATCAAAATTTATTACTCTTAATAAAGCTGGAGAGGAAGGCGAGTGACTTTAGAATTTCTTAGAGGATATTTCATGTTAGCTAAAACTAGTGCCAATAATTTATGTCTATTGTGAATGTCAGACTATAATTTAAAGAGCATAAAGTAGTATATATAATAGTAAGTTTAAACATATATGTCATAGATATAATATCATCAAACACTTATTATTAAACAGAATTATTTTCATTGACTATGTAAAGTTAAAGAAAAACATCATGGACCCACTAACCAAATGTTAGTTGAGAGTGTTTATATATAATTCATCAAGGATAATGGGCTTAAAGCCTTTAAAAATAAAAGAGTGTAATGATAATAACTATACCTAGTTGACTAGAGATCTTAAGATCTAGGTTAAAATAGAAAACTAAGTCATATAACACTTTCAATATCATTCGGAAATTATGATTTCCTACTTATTCATATAATAAAAAAAGATGTTAGTTACAACGTCATAAATGGTGAGTTGTGCTCTTAATAATTTTCATATCTTAGTATATCAAGTGGAGTATCGTATAATATTTTTATTGAAAATTCACTTATATGAGTGAGAAATATGATTGTTTTTTAGAGTTTCAAAAAAGACTGAATTCACTAAAGCATTCGTGAATTTAAAAGATGTTCATAGTTAGAATAAACATACTAGTGAGAATCAAATGAAATCTCTAGGTAGACAAGTTTGTGAATATTATTATATTGATTTACACAAAAGGCTGAATAGTTCAAGACATTGTGTTCCCTATTTAGCTAAGTAAATCCGATAGTATTTCAATAAAAGAAGTTCAAAGCTAAAAGCTACTTATCTTGATGTAATGACCCACCAATTCAGTATCTTATGGATCTTTGAGTCTTTTATATTGGTCAAATAATTTTCATTCATGTGAGGGATTGTTGGAAAATTTGTTTTAAAACATTGTTACTAGACACATTTGAGATCAAATTATAAGTAGAGACCACTTACTTTTGGGTTTAATTTTTTTTTTAGGATTTACTCTTCAAAATAAACTCTTTAACGTGAAAAATTAACATAATTAAAATAAATAATGAGTGAAGGAGAAATTGATCTCGAAAAACCCATAGTTGTCATGCTTTTATGAAACCTAAACACTCTATCTCACAAGGAAAAGAAACAAGATTTTCTTGTTATTTATATAATGTGTCATAACCCAATTTTTTACCCTTTTTATTTTAATTATTATTATTATTTTATTTTCTAAAAAATTATAATAAAAAATGAAAAAAAATGGTTATGAAAAAAGAAAATTAAAAATTAAAAAATGATGAAATAAATGAAGAATAAATTAAAATTTGGGTTAAGGACAATATGATTGGAAGTTTTGGGATTTAATTAAACTTTGGATTAGTTTTATTAACCAAATTAAAAGCTTAATTGAAGAATTGATAAGTTTTGGACTTAATTGAACTTGGAATTAGTTTAATTGATGAAATCATAGGCTTAATTGATGAAATACTAAAGTTTGGGGCTGATTCGGGTTAAAACTGTAAGAAATTGAAGTCTAAGGACCATTCTGTAAATGGTGCTAAAATCCAGGGGTCCAATTAAAGTTTATCCAGGGAGCTTGATTACAAAACTTTCAAAACTCCAAGGACCAAATAAAAAATAGCAGTTGAATGGAAAACGGAGTCGTTTCTTGGACAGCCGTTCACTGTCTTCTTCCTCCATTTCGACCGTTTGCAGCCAACCCTTACGTTTCATCATTGAAGGCGTTTTAAAGGGTCAATTACAGGGCATTTAGGAGGTTGGCCATTACCACCACCGGGGCTGTCTCTGGCTTTATAAAAGCCAGAGAAAGGCAACGGGATGGGGGACGAATAAAAAAGCAAAAAACAAAGAGATCACGGGGAAAGAAAAACAGAGAAAACAAACAGAACAAAAAACATAAAGGCGAGAAGGAAAGAAAAACAAAGGAGCAACGCAGAGACAAGGATTGGCCCTGCCATTGTCTTCATCCCTGTAGAAAAAAGAACGACCTAGAAATTATTTACCACGAAAAGTCGGTATCTGCATCATCTTCTTAGCTCCTTCATCATCTCAGAAGTTGCTGGAAAACGAAAGTGGACGGTGGACACAGAAGGAAGAAAGTAATAGACGAGAGTCACCACCAGCGCCGCAACCATCTTCATCGCCTCCCGAAGTAGGTATGCCCTTTTTTTTCTCCTTTCATTCTCTGCATATTTTGTTCATAAACATTGTGCGAAGGTAATTTAATTACCTTTACACTGTGCAGCACGCGTGAAGTTACTTCATGCATGCCTTTGACTTAGCCCAGCTAGGTCACTGGTTTGGGCCAATAACCGGGCCGGGCTGGCTGGGTCTAGCCCAGCCTCATATGGATTAGGTGGACCCGGCCCAAGAAATAAAAAAAAAAAATATGTGCATGCAATAAATATAAATTTATTGGTTTATTCACTGACGTCAGAGTTAGGAATAAAAATACTGATTTAAATTCATTTTATTTTATTTAGCTACATAAATAAAAAAGTAAAAAAAAAAAACATATGTATGCGTAGAAAATAAACTTATGTTATTTGTTTACAGTTAGGAGTAAGGTAAATGATTTAAATTTATTTTGTTTTTATAGTTACGTAATATTTATCAACGCCAAAGTTGGAAGTATCCGTAGTTGAATATTTACTGGCGCCAGAGTCAGGAATATTACAAGTAAACCATCATAGCACAAATCAACAAACTTTTAGCAATTTAAGACAAAACCAGCAATGCAGCTTACCTCAGGTAGGGTGTGATATGGGTGTTAATATGTTCTCTAGCCACAACCAGTCCCGAACCATAAAATCTTTGTTGACTAGTTAGGGTTCCTAGTGACCATAATACTAGGTGGCAACTCTTTAAATAAGACTTTTCCCCATCAAGAGAACAAGATGTCAGAAATATATTCTTTTTCATTTGAATTTTTAATGCCGCCGCGATGTCGGGTGCGACATAATGGAAAGTTGAAAAGTTGAAATTGAGCCTAAAAAACTCTCAAGCTTTTAGAGAGAAAATGACCTAAGCAAAATGGGCCTTGGGCTTTTTCAGCTTCAGCATGCCTCTAAGGCACTGTAATAACCTAATTTTTTCATGGTCAAAATTAATGGTAATTTTTTTTTGAAAACTGGTACGTTCTTAATGCTTCTCGCAATAGCGTCCCGAGAATTTATAATTAGGTTTCATTTATTAGCATGGCACAATACTTAAATGATTATGTAACTCAATACTTCCATATATATGAGAACACTTAATACATATACCACATAACATTATATTTACATGTACACAAGTTTACATTACATCATATTAACATTAACATAAGTTCACATCCCTAATCTAATATTGTTATTATTGCGAGTTTATACAAAAGTGTCAAACGACAACTATACAACTAGTACATTCGTTCCTATCAAATACATAACATCTAAAACATGTGAATATATAGTTCTTTCCAAAATATATGGACTCGTAGAATAGGGTTTCTTAAGTACCCTATTGGTGTGATGTTCCTGTTACAATACAAAGATAGAGACAAAAATTATAAATAATTTATACATAATATTAGGTAACCAAGGAATATTAACGTCACTGTTTGTTCATAATCTAGAAGAATATAATCGTTTCATTACTTTTTATATACGTTGTCGCACGTGTGCGGCGTCGCGACGATCATCCACCTTCTTAGAAAAAATGGTGAATGTCTATCTGGCAAATATGGAGAGACAAGGAATTCTTGTCTTTTATCATTGGAAATTTTGAATGGGAGTCGCCACCTAGTATTATGGTCACTAGGAACCCTAACTGGTCTCAGAGATCGGGTACGGAGACTGGTTGCGTAAAGGAAAGGTATTAGCACCCCAACTACACCCTACTGAAGGTAAGTTGCATTGTTTTATTGTCTGATAAAATCTAAGGTTTTGGTTGCGTTTTCTAATTGTTGGTCCATCTAAAGGGTCAAGAAAAGTCCTTCTTAATAAGGACGTTCTTATCTTAATAAGGTAACCTAACCGTTCTAGCGTCTAAAAAAAGAATTTAATATCCGGAATACGTATTAGGTGTAATGTTGTACCTCGGATACTAAAAGACAAACAAAATAAAATTTTTGTTGTTTTTGAAATTTTGGCCAATGTTCTCTTGACTTTAATAAACTGGTTATTAAAGCCAAAATACATGCTAAAACATTGTTTTTTTGGTGTATGAAAAACACAATATGATTTTTTTAGCTTTGAGACACTTGGCCACATGCACAAAAATATTTTTTTCTATTTTTCAAATTTTTTTGTACTTTGAAAGTTTTGACGAAAACCGAGTATTTTAATACCATATTTGTATTATTTTTTGTGGTATAAAAAGACCAACCAAATACTAAACAAAATTTAGTAAAAAAAACACGAAAAACAATTACAATTTTCGAAGAAAATTTTTTTTTTTAATTGGGCTGGACCCGGTCCACCATTTTAGGCTGGGCCGGCACTGCCAGCCTATTAAATAGTGGGCTTCTCCACTGTTCACATGCAACGTGAACAGTGGAGAAGAAAATGTAGAAGAAGAAGAAGGAGGTGGAGGAGGAAAGGGAAGACGGCTTACCTATGGCGGCTCACGGTGCTTCTAGCGACTGTGGCAGTGGTGCTGACGGTGGGGGGGCTGTCGTTGCAATGGCCGGCGGTGCTCCTCTGTTTTTCTCTGCTGTTTTTTTTCTTTCTTTTTCTTTCCTTTTCTCTTCCTCTTTTCTCTCTTTTTTGCTCTGTCCTCCTCTTCTCTTTTCACTTCTGCTCCCTCCCGTTTTATTCTGCTCCTCTTTCTCTTCGTCTCCCCTGTATTTATAGGAAAACAGGGGAGAGACATGGTTGGGGCAGCCACTATGCTACCGCCCTACAATTGCCTGAGGAGGCATGTCTCCTTCATTTTTCCAACACGTGGGAGGCCACCGGTCAGCTGAGCAAAATAAGGTCTTTGGTCGGCGTCTTTTTGAATTAAAAGGAGGAAGAAAATGCAGTGAAAACAGAACAAAACTTTCTTCTTCCCCTGTTTTCTGCGCATCTAGGGGAAGAAGAAAGGCTACAGTGCCGTTCAAAACGACACCGTTTTGAGCTCTCTTTTTTTAACAGTGTATGAAACGACGCCGTTTTAGCCAAAACGCGCCGTTTCATTTAAATGAAAACGACACCAAACTTATGTCAAAGTCCAAATCAGTCTTCAATTTGTAATTTATTCACTCAAGTCCTAAATTGCAATTTTGATTTAAAAATCAATGCAATTGCATCCTTGCTAAAAATCAGGCAGTGGCCCTGAAGTTGGCCGCCTTTTTCACTTTGGTCATTGGTCTTGAATTTATGCAATTTGACCCTTAATTGATCAATAAACTTCGAATTTCTTTAATTTAGCCCCTGATTTAGTTTAATTACAGCCCTTCTATTTACGCGCGTTTTTCATTTTAGTCATTAGTTTCAGATTTCTTCAATTAAGTCCTTAATTGGCCATCAAACTTTAATATTTATGCAATTAAGTCCCTGATTTGACCAAATTAACTCTCAAAAATTATATTTTGACCCTAGAACTTTAATTTCTTCCAATTAAAACCCAAATCAACTCCAAAATCAATTTTACTTGCAATCAAACCCTCCATAAATTCAATTAAACCTTTAATGAAGTTTAATTGAGTCCATAAACATTTGATTTTGGACTTTTCTTCCTCAAATTGAATTTTTTTCATAAATAGGGCTCTCATCGGTCAACAATATACCGTCAAATTTCAAATCTTTGTATTTTTTAACCTCCTCAACCAATTTTTGACCATTTTCTTAGCGTTCTGGCATCTTCTTTTTACTGTTATATTTTTTGATAATATTTTTTATTTTTTTATATTTATTTTAAGAGAGAAAAAATATGAATTGAGGAATAACCCAAAAATGGGTTATGACATACGTAATGCATTCCTTATCATCGTATCAACTACCATAGATAATTACAATATTCAAACTCGGACATCCATCTCGGATACCATTAATTGTAACTAATCATTGAATACAACCCGACCATTCTTCTAAGATGCCTTTAACTGAAGTTAATCATCAACCATAACCTAGTCATCCTTCTAGGATGCCATTAGTCAAAGCTAATCATTAACCACAACCCAGTCATCCCTCTATGATGTCATTAGTTAAAGCTAATCATCAATCACAATCCGATCATCCCTCTGGGATGTCATTAGCTTGCTCATTCAATCATTTTATCTCAATTTAATATTCGCTACAACATAACAATAGATCTTTTATAAAGCATACATTTTGGAAAATTAGCATTTTGCTAGAAGGGGGTGGAAGTCACCTACTTGTTCCTCTTGTGGAATGCCTTCATCTAGTCGAAGGTTTGATCCCGATTGTACCACTTGACATATCAAATGGTTATAATCAGCATACTTATATTAAACAACCATATAACCATCATTATACATATTTCAAGAATACACATGTTCATATTCAAGTGTTCCACACATTATACAATCATACAACGAACATCATCATATCACTACACTTCTTTTTATTTTAAGTGTGGCCACTCGCGATGTCCTAGCGTTTAATTCTTGAGTTTCGTAGTGACTTAGGTTAGACCGACAACGAAGTCGTCATAAGCATTAAATCATTTCTAATATGGAATTCATCAGCAAACTAAGTTGCTGCTGTCACAGAAAGTCGTCAGTGAAATTTGGGTCACTAGTGACACATAATTCGTCAACGAACACTGGGTCGCTGGTGACACAAAAATCATTAGCGAAAACTACTTTCATGATTGACGCTTGGAATCTTCAGCGAATACGTTCACTGTCAATTTGAAAATCATCAATGAAAATTTAGTCGCTGCCGACTCAAAACTCATTAGGTTAGATCTAAAGCCAAGATTATTAGGTTTGATTTTGATTTATGACTGGTGATCGAGGCTGATAATGGTAAAAAATAAAATTGCTAGAATTAATTTTTTTTATCAGTTTTGGTTTCAAAACCTTCTATAAAGAAGAGATTGAAAAAGAGTGTTTTTGTATAGTTAAGAAGAGTGTTTATGTAGAGTTTTTTAGATTTTACAAACTCCTTTTCACCTTTATTTTTCCAACATATTCTCTTTTGTTCTAAGCCATGTTTTTCTTCCTTGTTTTTCTCTCAATCTATAGCTTAAATTCAATCTTTATAGAGAAAATTTTGAGTTATATTTTTCTTAGTTTATGGACCTTATTTAAAAGTATATATATACAATGTGATGGTGTTTGCATACATTCTATTTGCACCAAGTAAGGGAGCAATAAAGTTTCAAGGGCAATTAAATGATTTTTAATAATAAGTTTTTTTAGCTTAATCATATTATAAGTGTTTCAATAAGTACATACTCTATATTAGTTTTGTTTACGTATAATTTCAATATAAACATACTGAAATTGTGTTTCAATCTGTTATGCAAGTTTCTATATTTACCTAGTATATATATTAGAATTTTAGTTTTGATTGCAAGTTTGCTTTAAAAATACCAAATTACATGTTTATAAACTAAATATTTTTGAACATTATTTTTGGATTACACTTCTATCATCAAAACTTCTTGGTATCTATTTTTCTTCTTCTAATAACTATATCATGTAAAATTTTTGAATTTGTTTTTACATAAAAGATGTTTTTTCCTCAAATAAATATTAATTTTTATTTATTAACATGGATGCCCAGGCCAGCTTGCGCGCACCTCAACTAATTTCACGAGCCCTGAAGTTAACAACCATGTAAGCCTCCAGTGGCCTTGAGAGGACTCGAACTTGTGATAATTAGATAGCAAACCCAAGACCTGACCAGTTGAGCTATCCCTCAGGGTTAATAAATATTAATTTCATTATTAGGCTATGTACAAAAGAAATATAAGTGTTTGAAAGAAAATGATAAAAATTAATGAGCGAGGCTCATGATTTAATAAAAATATTGTCTTGTAAATATATTTTCTTCTCTTGAAAAATTTAAGTTATTTTTTACTTTAAATTTATTTTTTCACCGTAAAATATTTTCATTCACCAATTTTGTTCTTAAAGTTAGTGAAAGATGAGAAAAATACTTGATGAAAAACAAACACTGTTAAATTAAATTTACTGTTGCAATTAAGTGTAAGGCTTAATTTAATTATATGGCTACAGTACCAAAAACCACTCACATACGTAATCTGTGTGAGCAGCCCAAATCACAACAAAGCCCAGCCCATAATTAAAGAACGAAACTCGGACTCACTCGCTCCACTCTAAAATCAATCTCCTTCCTCGTTCTCAATTTTCCCCATCATCTCCTCCATATTTCAATCAGCACAGCAGGCGAAAAGAATAAAATAAAAGGAAAAAGAAAAAAAACCCTAAAAATAAAGAGCGGCACACACAGATAATCCGTCCATTTATCACTTGTGAGATTGAATGATAATAAAAGCAAACACATCAGTAGTAGTTATTGACTTGACAGTGATCAAATTGTTGGACAATGGGAGCAAGCCGCAAGTTACAAGGCGAGATCGATCGTGTTCTAAAGAAAGTTCAAGAAGGCGTCGACGTTTTTGACAGTATCTGGAACAAGGTCACTAACTGACTCTCCCTTCTCTATCGCTATCTCTCTTAAATATTTTTTGTTTGATTTTTCATATTTTTTAGCTGCCAAGAAGTAACGAATTTAGAGTCTAAAAACCAATTTGAGAAGTATTGTTTCAGTGTGCTTTCTTTTTCTTTTTTAGATGTGTTTGGATGCTGAGAAAACGAAGGAAAGTGAGTTTTGGCGGAATTTCATTTTGTTTTCTCTTTTGTTAAACGTATAATGAATTGTTATTTTGTGCGGATGGATTTTTAACGGTTAGTTTGTTAATGCTGTGATTTCATTGATTGTGTGGGTTATTTTTGTTTCAATTTTTTTTTAATAATAAGTTAAAATAAAAAAAAAATCCCTAATTCTGTATTTCGTTTTTTGGTATTGTTCTTTGAGTTTTATTCTGTGTTTGTTGTCGAAAAAATGGTAAGCTTCTCTGTATATTTTTGTTTTTGTTATTTTGTTTTCTTGGTTTAAAAATTGATTTATTGATGCGATGTAGTGATGATATATAACTTTTACTCTTTGCATAATTGAGTTTTCTTGCACCTTTTGTTTTATTTTATTTTGTAGTATTTTGTTTGTTTGTTTTTCCCTCTCTAATTTGGTTGTTTATGAATGGGTTATTGCTGTTTGTAGGTTTATGATACGGACAACGTGAATCAAAAAGAAAAGTTTGAGGCAGACTTGAAGAAGGAAATCAAGAAACTGCAGAGATACAGAGACCAGATCAAAACATGGATTCAATCCAGTGAAATAAAGGATAAGAAGGTCACCCCTCTTCATTTTTATTTTCTGGTTATTGTGCTTGAATCATTTCAGCCTTGCAGATTTGAGTTCCTATTATGAATTATAGTTGCTAAAACGAGAAAAGTTACCCAGCCTTTTAGTTTGCTCTTAATCAATTATTTAATCCAAGTTTAGATATCAAAAAGTACTGTTAGTTTGGGTTATTTTGAGTCATCAAGTTGGTTATAGATGAAGGGACACTTTTTATTTATTTGATTGGTTTCCATTTTTGAATAAATCAATTCAATGCAGCTAAGCCTGGATGGCTACATGTATCTACCTTGTCTATTTAGTTACATTTTGTGCTAAACTTTCTGCTAGCTGTTATGAGATTATGTTCTTGATGACTTTAGTCATATGCCATGTTTGGTTTATCGCACCCCACCCCTCTCTAGGCTTTAATCATTTTACAACTGGTCTGTCCAAATTATCTTAAACCATCTTCATGTTCATTCAGCTTTTCCTGAATAGATGTAACCTTCACCTTCCAGCACATGTGTTCGCTTCTTATCTGGTTATTTTCTGTGTTATCATGCACCACTCTTATCTAAAGCTTTGAGGATATTTGATAGTGCAGTCATTTTCCATGATAAAATGGTTATTCATTTCTGTGACCCGTCGTGGCATTTTCTTCCTTATTATGTATATTTGACACTGTTGTTGAAGCTGAGGTTGATCTTGCTTTCTTTTGAATCATGTTGTAGGTTAGCGCATCTTACGAGCAGGCTCTGGTGGATGCTCGTAAGACTATCGAGAAAGAAATGGAAAGATTTAAGATCTGCGAAAAGGAAACTAAGACAAAAGCATTTTCCAAAGAAGGGCTGGGCCAGCAACCCAAAACTGTAAGCCTTGCATACTAACACTGCCTTGTTTTATGCCGGACCTTGAATCAAATTGGTCAAATGGGTAGTAAATTTGAGGCTGAGTAAACCATCAGATTGGTACCTTGGGAGCAATTGATGTGGTTACTTGGAACCACATTACTCTGTGAGGCAATCCCTTCTTAGGGTGATGTAATGTGCCATGACTGCTAGTACTTTCTCAATCTGATGAAGCCTGTTAAAGGGTTTCTAATTCACCTCTATTATCTGGCTTACAAATTTGGTGCTTTTTATTGTTTGTTTTGTGCTTAAATATGTTTTTCTTTCCCACTTCAGTGTTTACATGTGCAGACTTGCTGAAGTAGCTCAATTTAAAAGTTTTTGAGCTATTAGTGGACATCATTGACAGCATAGAATTGAGGTCTTCGTTAAATGGATTTTCTTATTCATTTTTTGCTCTTTGTGGTTTTTTTGGAGGAATGCTAATAAGTTGTCTTTTGGATTTGAGGCCTTGTTGTTGTTGTTGCTGCTGCTGTTAGTGTTCATCATTGGACTTGATTCCATCTCCCTGTAATTAGAAGTTTTATTTCCAATCTTAAAATTGTCTTTTGGGTTTTGTATGTGTTCCATGTCTTTAATCTTTATAAGTTCACAAAAACTATTATTAAAAAGTAAAATAGTTCTTTTTTCCAAGATGTCATAGCTTTTGCAATCAGAATCGCTTAGTATGCTTATATGCTTATCTTTTTTATGATTAGGATCCAAAGGAGAAGGCTAAATCAGAGACAAGGGATTGGTTGAATAATGTGGTATGTAAGTAAGCTGTTTGATTTGCTTTCTTCTTATCTTTATTTCTGAAAGTGTACATAAAATAAAACAATTCTGACTTTTCAAATTTCATTTCTTTGAGCTGGTATTATAAAATCTTTCATTATGACTTGTAATTGACCTGCCCCTCTCTGGTCCTACTGCATTTGGCATGTGCAGCCAGTTGATTTTGCTTGCTAATTAATGTCCAAAGCTTTATACTTATCCCAGAAAAAAATCAATGATATAGACGAACTATTGAAGTTATAAATGGTTTATGGCTTAGAGATCTGTGATCTGCCTGATAGCATTTAAAATAGTAAAGCTTTTCCCTTCGAGATAATTCCTTATTCAATACTAAAACATTTTTTTTCCTTTTGTTTTGCCAACTATGTTTATAAACTTTTAATTGTCTTAAACTCGTCCAAAATGAATGCCTGTAAGTCACATGAGAACCTCGTCATTCATACCGAATCTGAAACTTTGTATCTTGAGAACAAGAACTGGACCAATTTTCAAGCGATTAAAATTACTCCATTATATGTCAATTTGGTCTGGAAAATGTGGTTTGAAATGAATAAAACTTATTTTTAGTTTGACATCATCGAGTCTTAAATTGAAGTCCTTTTCTGTTTTATGAATTCTTATTTCATTAGTGGTGTTTTAACTTGTTCTTCCTTGAATAGGTTGGGGAACTGGAATCTCAGATTGATAGCTTTGAAGCTGAGATTGAGGGGCTTACTGTTAAGAAAGGAAAGACAAGGCCACCCAGACTGGTAGGACAGAAAAGGAAAATGCAGTTTTTAGAATTTATATATTCTTCCTGTTATAATTTTTTGTTTTCTTCCTTTTGTTTGACAGACACATTTAGAGGCATCCATTACACGGCACAAGCTTCATATAAAGAAGTTAGAGTTGATCCTGAGGCTACTAGACAACGATGAGTTGAGTCCTGAGCAGGTTAATGATGTTAAAGACTTCCTGGATGACTATGTGGAACGTAATCAGGTTTGTGTTTTTTAACCTTTTCTAACAGCACACAAATTTTTTATCATGCTTATTGTAAGAGTCATCATGCATTCTCTTGTGGATTTTCCCATGTTAAACTGTATATTTTCACTTCACTTCAACATTCTTGATGGGACATCACATTAATATTCTTTCTTTTTATGTCACTTCAATTCTCTTTTTATATGTTATCTTTTTTGTAGGAAGATTTTGATGATTTTAGTGATGTTGATGAACTTTACAACTCATTACCATTAGACAAGGTTGAATCTCTTGAAGACCTGGTTACAATTGGTCCTCCTGGTCTTGTGAAGGTAAACTTTAATGGGTGGCAGCCTGTGCTTCTAACTACTTTGCCATTTTAGAGATGGGAATGCAGTCATCTTTTGTATGTGTGGCTGTGCTTGTTTTCTCCTTCTCTTCTAACATTCAATGGAAGAATAATCTCAGCTTTTTCAAAATGTTTTGTTAACACATTTTTTTTTCTGTTATTTTTTTGGTGTTGGTTGGTGGGTGGGTGGGGGTGTTTCTTTTACTCAGTTTTGTAATAAATTTCTTTTTTCCTCTGCAGGGTGCCCCTGTTCACAGCTTAAAGACTTCCTTGGTGACATCTGCTCCTCAAATGCCTGTATGTCTACACTCTATCTAGGATTGTTATCCTATTATATCTTTAGCTTTGAATTTATGAAGGATCTCACGAGACATTAGTGGTTTTGATTAAGCCTTCCTTTTACCTATTTATTATTAGAGAGGTTGTGTTCTTCTTCTTGTGTTGATGTAGCAAGCTGCAAGGCCTGAATCAGATGTACCTTGGTGATTCAGTGACATGCATGGGCCAATGGATATTTGTTTGGCTTTAATTAGTTGCCAAGGGAGTTTTCATTATATTTTGCCTTAAGATTTAGTTGGACCTGTGATACTAGGGCTTGTGACTATGACACGTTCGATTCCTTCTTTATTTTGAAGTGAAGAAAGAAATGTGAAAGTTATATGTAATGTACATTGCTTTTGCTTTTGGCTCTTCTAACCCTTTTATTTGACATAATATAGTTGGAGGTTTATATTTCTTGGGTTTAATAATGTTTTATATTAGTTTGTTTGGTGTAGGCTGTTATTAACTGTGTTAAACTCTGGATTAATGGCAAATAGTTGCTTTTTTCTTTCAGAATAACTTACGTTTGCTTTATCTTGGGTCTATATATACAATATATTCTCACTAGCTAATTGTTATTACGTTCTCCACTTTTTATAGTTGATTTTAAGCCATACTTGGATTGAATAGCTTATTCAGTGTCTAGAGAAGAGTTTTGGAATCACAACTTTTTCTCATGTTGTGTATCACTGGTATTTTATTTTCATTTATATCTTATAAAACCAGGACTTTACCACTTCTACTACCTGCACTTATTAATTCCCTAATTCCATTTCAATTTGGTGCTTTGTCCTAACATTGTTGCTCTGTCTATGGAATGATAATTCTTTTTCAGGGCACTGTTGCTTCTACTCATCATGAGGGTGCTGTTGTTCAAGATCAAGCCGATGATACTACTTCACAGGATAGTAATTCTGATATTGTTGCAAGAACTCCTCCTGCCAAAAGCAGCATGGTTGGTTCTTCTGCTGCATCAACACCAACTGGGAACCATGCACCTATTTCTGTGAATGTTCAGGCTCAAACATTGCCTGGTTTGTCAGCAGCTTCACCAACTCTTCCTGGTTCAACTTCTGTTCGAGGTGTCTTGGAAAATGCAGCTCCTTCTAATCCTTCTTCTCCCGCAACACTTGGCAATTCTATGAAGGAGGAAGAAATTGCAGGCTTCCCTGGCCGTAGATCATCACCTTCTCTTGCTGATGCTGGATTAGCAAGGGGCATTGGTAGAGGTGGCCTCTCTAGCCAGCCCTCATCTAGTATCCCCCTCAGTCCTGGTGTTATTCCTAGCAACGGGGCTCATGGTTCAGTACCTTTAGCTTCTGACATTGCAAAGAGAAATATTTTGGGAACTGATGATAGAATTGGGAGTGCTGGAATGGTGCAGCCTCTGGCTTCCCCACTAAGTAACCGAATGATCTTGCCTCAGGCTGGTGATGGAACCAGTGCAGTTGATACTAGTAGTGCTGGTGAAGCTGCTACTATGGGTGGCAGAGTTTTCTCTCCTTTGGTCACTGGCATGCAATGGAGACCTGGGAGTTCCTTTCAAAATCAGAATGAACCGGTATGCCACTTGTTTTAACACTGTCTGTTGTCCTGGTGTTTATAATAGCATAGGGGTGCGAGTGTGAGTTTGTGTGCAAATTTATTTAAGAGGATATTGATGCAAGGTGTTTATTTTTTTTTACTGTATAATCCCTCATTTGTCAAGGACAAGTCCAACTGCAAACTACCCCACCCAGCTGCCTCCCTTTCACACTAATCAAACCTTGGGGAGCATTGGCATTAATGTCAATGGCTTTTATCTGTGATCGTCACCATCTTTCTAGTGGAATGAAGGCTCAAGGTGTAACTAAGCTGTGTTTATTGGGTGGGCCAAATAATGGGACATTTGGAAACATAATTGAAAATATTTAAACTTCGGTTTTTTAGCATACACGGATTAGCTTATTAGATCCATTTATTAGCTTAGTGACTGCAATTAACCTATTAGCATAAATGCCAATTGCTTTTATCTGGTCTTGATCCTAGCTGCCTCCTTGGTGCAATGGGTGGTCACCACCATCCTACTGCAATGGATGCTCAAGTTGTTAATTAAACTGTGTTTCATGGATGGACCAAGAAATGGGATATTGGAAATGCTGTTGAAAATAATTTCAATTTGCAGAGCCTATATGCGTAGCATATTTGATGCAATTTTTAGTTTAGTAAGTGACTGAAATGTTCTTTGTACACCCATCCTTTTTGAAAGCTGATAATGTTGACTTTTTTACAATCATTGGATGATATATCTATCTAAGTTCTAATTCATTTGAAAATGAACATCTCTGTTAATAACCACCAGCATTAATAGTATATTATAACTTTTATTGTTGAATGGATGTTTTATATTTTTTTTCATGCAAGCCGGAACTAATTTGATGTGTGGCTAGTCAACTAAAATAATATGTGCATGATAAGATTGCCAACCAATGGAAAATGCTATAAGATTCAGATTCACCCGAAATTCTTCCTCCAATGTCAATTTGGTCCTTTCTAGTGAGGGTATTGATAACGGACCAGGATATGAGTGCTGTATGTATAAGATGCTTAATCATCTGAAGAAAATAAATGAACAAAACAAAACAAAACAAATCTTTCCTATGCAACCTAGTTTTTATGGTGTCCTCACTGTCATGCATTTTGCAAATACTTTATTTTGCCAAATAGCCTAGAGACGGGATTTGTTTTTAAGAAGAGGGTAGAAAGATCGAAAGAGGGAGGGAAGAAACTTAATACCATGCATAACTGCTGGTGGTAAAGCTAAAGAACTGAAAATAAAGAGCAAAACTAGAGGGGAAGAGTGAGGAAAGCTGGATGACTAAACTTTACTGAGAAATATTTTGATAGCTCACTGGCTTTTTTTAATATCAACTTCATTTGGTTTTTTGTAATGGACAAATGACAGTAATTTTTCATGCCAATTGTTTAGAATTTAGCTTCATGACATGAATTGTCCATGTCTAAATGTTTAGAAATGCTGTTTTAAACGGTATTGCCGCTGCAGGGCCAATTTCGTGCAAGAACTGAAATAGCTCCTGATCAGAGAGAGAAATTTTTGCAGCGTCTTCAGCAAGTCCAGCAGCAAGGTCACAGTAACATTCTTGGCATGCCGCCTCTTACTGGTGGGAATCATAAGCAGTATTCTGCCCAACAAAACCCCCTTTTGCAGCAGGTGCTTTTTCTTCTTTAAGATTTTTCATTCCCTGTCATTTCCTTTGTTTGAACAAGTCAGCTTGGAAAAATAAGTTGAGTGAAAGATTTTGTAGCGTGCTGTTTCATGATTTCAATGTCAGTTTAGCCTAGTTGTGAATTGTAATTATATCGTGCAATTTTGTGGAGTTGTGCGTATATTTCATTCAATATAAATCTCTTGTAGATTTGTGAGAAGAAATTTATTAGCAATCAGATGTAACTAATACAAACCTTTTTTTTATAGCAGCTGATACCATTTCCATTCATTTGTTGCTTGATCACTTGACCTTTCCATTGAGCTTTATAGGAGAAATATCCATATTTCTTTTAGTATCGCTCTTCTCTATATTTACCTGGTTAGTTGATAACAAGGTTTTATGTGAGTATTTTGGCTTTGCATTT
>Ga0325404_1000766_pt1 | contig 32722 bp, 16 predicted proteins | sample PopdelMetagenome_18_FD_205664 | JGI IMG/M metagenome (GOLD analysis project Ga0325404, IMG submission 205664) | Populus deltoides microbial communities from Bellville, Georgia, United States - Xylem-Control-R1 | ecosystem: Host-associated > Plants > Phyllosphere > Stem > Wood/Secondary xylem...
TACCTTGTTTTGATTAAGTTTGGATTTTGACAATGTAATGAGTATTATGGATTATTGTTTTGTTTTAATTACTGATGAGGAGTTTTAAACTATCTTTTGGTTTCATCAGTTTTGAATAATATAAGATTTCTGAAGATTATGAAATGCTGCGTATTTTTGAAATAAATTATTCTTTTGATATGTCTGTTTTGAGGCTTAGCGCGGGCGGGGTGTCCTTCCGGCACCGCCCCTGCGTTGCCGGTCATGGACCTAGGATTCGAGTCGTGACAGTATCCTTCAGGTTGTTCAATATAAACAACCTCCTTCAGTTCTCCGTGAAGAAATGCGCTTTTTACATCCAGCTGGAATACTTCCCAACCTCGCAGCGCAGAGAGAGATAGTAGCATTCTGATAGTGTCCCATCTAGCGACTGGCGAAAATACTTCGCTGTAATCTATTCCTTGTCTTTGTGCATAGCCCTTCACAACCAGTCTCGCCTTGTGTTTGTCGACTTCGCCTTTTTCATTCAACTTAGTTTTAAAAACCCATTTCACTCCGATCTTCTTCATCCCTTTAGGCAGCGCTACTAACTCCCATGTATTATTTTTTTCGATAGCTTGTATTTCGGCGTTCATGGCTTTTCTCCATTTGATGTCCTTCACCGCTTCATCATACTTCACTGGATCTTCTTCAGCAGCATAGAGCACCAAGTATTGCTCTTCTTGCTCTACAAGATCTTCACCAGTTACATAATCCTGTAGGTGTCTTGGAGGTATGCTAATTCTCCTTGTCTGCTCCCTTCGATTTTCTTGGGAGGATGGGATAAAAGCTGGTCTCCTTGTTTCCTCGGTTTGTGCAACAGTCTGTTCAACAGTCTGTTCTCCTGGTATTTCCACTTCATCTCTGTCTATTGTAATGCCATCTCCTTCTTCTTTGTCTGTTCTATTGAAAAAATCGGTATCATCCCATGTTAATTCTTCATCATTTGTCCTCCCCCAATTCCATGTCTCCTCCTCAGCAAAAATTACATCTCTACTTGTGACAATCTTCTTGCTCTCGGGATCATAAAGCCTATAGGCTTTGGATTCTTCACTGACTCCCAAGAATACACATTTATAGCTTTTATCTTCTAGCTTGATCATCTTCTCATTTGGTACATGCACGTATGTAACACATCCAAAAATCCTGAAATGTGCTACATTTGGTTTGTTTCCAGTCCAGCATTCTTCTGGGGTTTTATTTGTAACTGTTGCAGTAGGGCTTCGGTTGATGATGTGCACAGACCAAGTTGCTGCTTCTGCCTAGAAACTCCTTGGCATTCTTCCTTCCACAAGCAAACAACGAACCATGTTCATGAGAGTTCGGTTCTTACGTTCAGCAACTCCGTTTTGCTGAGGAGTGTATGATGTGCTGAGTTGCCTTTTTATTCCATGAGTGCTGCAAAAATCCAGAAAAATTTGGGAAGTGTATTCCCCTCCTCGATCGCTCCTAAGACACTTGATGCTCATTCTTGTCTCTTTTTCAACTTTAGTTTTAAAGTGCCTGAACTTCTCAAAAGTTTCTCCTTTTTCGGCAAGCAGATAAATCCATGTTTTCCTGCTGAAGTCATCGATGAAAGTCAGAATATACCTCTTGTTACTCATGGTGGTTGGAGTGATTGGTCCACAAAGATCACTGTGGATGAGCTGCAATTTTTCTGATGCTCTCCAGTTAGCTTTCTTAGGCATTTCATCCCTGTGCTGCTTCCCTTTACTGCATACTTCACATACTTTGTTTGTTTCTTTAATTTTCGGCATCCCTTCAACCATTTTCTTGTGTTCCAAGCACTGGAGTCCCTTCTTATGTAGGTGACCAAAACATCTATGCCACAGTCTAGTGAGATCCTCTTGTGTTACTTGTAGACAGGCATCATTGTGTTGTTCAGCAAGCATAACAAACATTCGGTTTGTAGTCATGTGAGTGTGCACAATCAGCCCCTTCATTGGATGAAAAATCCTACAGATTCCCTTCTGCATTACCTCTTTCAACCCTTTCTCTAGTAGCTGCCCAACACTTAACAGATTGTTTGTTAAGTCTGGCACATAGAAGACATTACTTACAATTTGTGTTCTTCCTTGTACTCTCAGCTTCACGCTTCCTTGTCCCATAACTTGCATTCGGGCATTATTTCCCAGCTTCACAGCATGTGAAAAATTCTCATCCAAGCTAATAAACCACTTCTTGTTGCCTGTCATGTGATTGGAACATCCTGAGTCGATGAACCAAACGTCTTCTCTGCTGGATCCCCCCATCTGCACATGAGCCATGAGGAGAAGCTCTTCTTCATCATCCAGTTCCAAATCAACATGAGCCATGAGTAGAAGCTCTTCTTCATCATCCAATTCCACGTAATGTGCATTTCTTTCCCAAGTAGGGCATTCAAACTGAAGATGCCCTGGTTTATAGCATTTATAACATGTTGCCGTAGTTCTGCCAAATGTTTGTCTTCCTCTCCCTCTACCTAGTCCTCTGAAATGGACACCTCCTCTGCCCCTGTTGATTCTGCCTTCTCCAATTGAAGCATGCAGTGCTTGCTCCTCTTCTCGAGTTTTATCCAGCCTCTTGAACTTAGCTTCATGCACGACAAGAGAACTTTGCAATTCATCAATTGTCATTGTGCTCACATCCTTGGATTCTTCTATCGAAACCACCACATAAGTAAACCTTTCTGTCAAGGTTCTAAGTACCTTTTCGACTACCTTTGTGTCTGGCATAGTCTCCCCATTACTCCTCATTTGGTTAGCCACTGAGGTCACTTTAGCAAAGTATTCGGTGATGGACTCACTTTGCTTCATCTGCAAAATCTCAAAGTCTCTTCTCAGTTTGTTGAGAAGAGATTTCTTCACTTTTGCATTTCTTCCAAACTTGCTCTTCAAGGAATCCCACACGATCTTTGAAGTGCGCCTGTCTAAGATCTGTTCAAATGTAACCCTATCTATTGCTTGATATAGATAGTGTTTCACTTGCTGATCTTTCATCTTTGCATCATCATGTTGTGCCTGCTGCGTGGTGCTCAATACACTTCCAATAATCGGCTCCTGAATACCGATTTCCACAAGACTCCATAGTCCTTTTGCTTGCAGCAAATTTTCCATCAACTCACTCCAATGATCATAATGTTGACCATCGAAATGAGGGATCTTCATCAGGCTCTTATCCTCACTCATTTTCTTCACTCCTTGTTGTCGAGTTGCACCCTTTTATTGTGCTTAAGTCTATTACAGTCAGGTAACCCAGTAGGGGCTCTGATACCACTGTTGGAACCTTAAGAACAATTAATAAAGCTCACAAGATTGAAAATGCTTGATATTTATTTGGGAAATCAATGCTGCTTAAATACAGCTTCTTATAAACAGAAATTGAGAAAAACTAGCTACTGTTAATACGTGGATTACATCACACATATTGTGGCTGGAGAAGTGGTCTTCTTTGACTGCCACAATCCCTAACAGATAGGGATAACTTTTATTCTGCAAGACTCTTTCAAACATTACCTAACAAGACACATAAGCAGTTAGACTGGCTTAACTCGGAAATTAGTAGGTAAAATTGTATTTAACCGCCACATCAATAAATATATATTAGGCATTCTAAAAATAAAAATAAAAACACTTCACAATTAATTTATTCAGGAATGAATTTTAAATTCAATGTATTTAATTCATTTTCACCTTATTTTTAAATCCTTTCTAAATTTAAAAAAGATGATAATGGGTTTTAAATCTCCGAACCCAATTTATATATTCCTAAAATAGATAAAAAAAAAAAACAATATAGGTGGCCCACGTTAAAATGATGCTAGTATTTTTTAAAAAATACGAAAAATATGAGATCTAGATTATCAAGTTAACCGGGTTCAATATTCCTAATTAATTTAACGATATAATTTTAAAAAAATCATAAATAACACAAAAAAAAATTAACTATAAAAAAATAATATGTCAGTATCATACTTGAAAAGAAAAGAAAGAAAAGTTCGTTGAAGCTCTGTCATTGACATTGCTAAACCACCAGAAAGAGCTTATCGATATGATTCAAATGCCATTACGAAAAGTTCTATAACGACATAAAGAGAGGCCAAACGAACTATCAGAGCAACAACCTATTAAGTAAACTAAATAAAATATCATAAAATGAACATTTGATGCTTATATATGATCAATTAATTTAATATAAATGAAAAATATTTTCTAGAAAAAGCTAAATTTAATAGAGAATGATAAATAAAAAGATCTGAGATAACCCGAGTCATTATTAAAATTAAAAAAAGATCCTATAAAAAGCAAATAAAAAAAATAATGGAGTCCAATCTCCAATTAAATAAATGCAGAGGGATGAGATTGAAAAAAACATGAGCTTAAAAAACAAAAAAAAAAAAAAACTAAGCAAACCTAGGTGAATTTTCTAAATCTGGATTAATCTTCTAAACTTACAACTCATGAAATCTATACCCGGGCTCAATCAAGATGCTCAATTTCCAACAAATTCCATGTTGATGCATGTAATAAAAAAATCAATTTTAAAACATTAGCAAGAAAAAAATAGCAATTAAAATAACAGGGATCAAATTGGTAGAAAAAATCATAAGAAGGATGAAATTATAAAAAAAACTTTTAAAAATCATCTTAAATAAAAAAAATATTAATTAAAAGAATGAAAATCAAATCTAAAAGATAAAAAAAATTGAAGGGGGATGAAATTGAAAAAAAATTCAATTTCATAAATCATCTTAAATAAAACAAACAGTAATAAAAAATGGACCAAATGTGAAGAAATAATAAATTGAAGAGCTGCTTTTAAATTTTGCAGGGTCATCTTGAAAATTGAGGAGGAGAGAGGAAAAAAGGGGTCGTGTGTGCCAAATTAAAGGTTTGTTTGGAACATACACCATACTAGGATGTAGAGGAAGCCGAGATAAATCAAATGATACCATATAAGTCATCATATGACCACCACATGATGTCTAATATGTCGCCTAAAAAATGCAAAAATAATTGCATGCATTAACTAATTTTTTTTAATAATATCAATATTAAGTAAATTATTGAAAAACACCTCGATCAATTTAATTATTATAAAAAAACCAATATAAAAAGAAGCCAAGTCCCTAGACCTGATCTATATAAAAACTTAGCTTTAAGATGAATTGTTTATAAAAAATAAAAAAAAAATGATAAAGCCTCTAAAATCAGGTTTAGAAAATTTTATTTTTAAAAATAATTATGTAATTTTACGGTGTTGAAAAATTGGTAAAGATCTTCATGCTTCGGTCCAATTCATAAATGATATTTTTGACCATTAGAAAAAACCTATTCCACCCCATGTAAGGCTTGATAATTCTGGGGTGAAGGCAAAATCACAACTTTATTATTATAATCTACTGCACATAGCTTCATAGACAACTTGCAGACAGAGCACTTATAGTTTTTTTTTATTTATAATTTGATAGAAAAATGTTATCCATGCTTGAGCATGTTTGTCGTTGTTATTGGCAGCCTGTTTCTCTGTCAGCATGATTGTCGTGGTGATTTTAATTGTTTTTTAAATAATTTTATATTTTAAAATTTATTTTTAACAATAAAAAAAATAAAAATTGAAAGTATAAAAAGAAATTAATTTTTTTGAAAAAGACAAATCAAACGGGGCCTGCATCAATTGACAAGTCAGTGATAATGTGCAGGTCAATGCCAAGCTGTTGAAAGGAGCACTTGGAATATCTTTCTCTTTCTTGATATTGGAAGCCGTCTAGTCTCTAGACTTTATTGCGCTCTATGGGCCCTTCTGCACATCTATAATGGCATTTGCTACTTTCTGTAGCTTTCTCAGTAGATCATTTCAAGTGCTTGAATCTCCCTTCTTCCATTTTCTTTCCATTGGTTATTTTACATCCTGGTCAAAAATAGTTTGGCACTGCATCCAAAACCATGTGAATATCAATGGATTACTTTAGTGTGCTTCTTTTTTGCTCCTCTTTGTTGCTGATTATAATACCATCCACAGCAGTTGACTCCATAAATACAACTCAATTATTTAGAGATGGGGATTCCATTGTATCAGCTAGTGGAAGCTTTAAACTGGGATTTTTCAGCTTCGGCAGCCCCATCAACCGTTACTTGTGCATATCGTACAACCAAATATCTACCACGACTATAGTTTGGGTTGCTAACAGAGAAACCCCGCTTAATGATTCTTCAGGTGTTTTAAGGATTAATAGCCAAGGAATTCTTATCCTTGTTGATCAAAGTCGGAGTACAATATGGTCTTCCAACTCATCAAGGTCTGCGAGAAATCCGATTGCGCAGCTTTTGGATTCAGGAAACCTTGTTGTGAAAGAGGAGGGTGATGGTAACCTGGAAAATTCCTTGTGGCAGAGTTTTGACTATCCGGGCGATACGTTCCTGCCAGAGATGAAGCTTGGAAGGAATAAAGTAACAAGTCTGGATCGGTACATATCATCATCGAAGTCAGCTGATGACCCTTCTAGAGGTAATTATACTTTCAGACTTGATCCTGCTGCATATTCTGAGTTAATTATGAGAGAGGGCTCAAGCGAGAGGTTTCGGTCCGGACCATGGAATGGAATGCGGTTCAGTGGTACTCCTCAACTGAAACCAAATCCAATATACACATACAGATTCGTTTATGATGGTGATGAGGAATACTACACCTATAAGCTTGTTAACAGCTCATTTCTTTCAAGGATGGTGATAAACCAGAATGGTGCTATCCAGCGCTTCACCTGGATTGATCGAACGCAATCTTGGGAACTTTATCTTTCTGTGCAAACTGATAATTGCGATCGTTATGCACTTTGTGGCGCATATGCCACCTGTAGTATCAACAACTCCCCTGTATGTGGTTGTTTGGAAGGATTTTCTCCAAATGTTTCTAAAGACTGGGACACAATGGATTGGTCAAGTGGTTGTGTTAGAAAGACTCCATTGAATTGCTCTGAAGATGGGTTTCAAAAGTTCTCTGGCGTAAAGTTGCCTGAAACAAGAAAATCCTGGTTTAACAGGACCATGAATCTTGACGAGTGCAGAAGCACATGCCTGAAGAACTGCTCCTGTACAGCTTATGCAAATTTGGACATCAGCATTAATGGAGGGAGTGGATGCTTGCTCTGGTTAGGTGACCTGGTTGATATGAGACAGATCAATGAAAATGGGCAAGATATTTATATAAGGATGGCTGCATCAGAACTAGGTATGAAATCCTCTCTCCTCAGATGCAACTCTCAAATGCTGAGATTCTAATAACTTGCCAAATGTAGTACATACTGCATGAATTAACTGTCTGAATGTTATGTCATTGTGGTGAATTTTCTCATCTAGATTGGCGTCTTGTTCATGCTGAATCGATAGATACATGAACATATTTGTTTTACAGCTAATGAATATCATATATGAGAGAGTTCGATTGGTCTGGCTCCCTAATGACTTTTGTTCACCCATACTAATCAACCACTCGAGTAAAGCAATAATGTGAATTTCCTATCTGATTTCTAACTTCAAGTTTCTCTTCTCTTAACTGCCTTATGTCTAGAAAAAGCTGGTTCCGCAGAGGCCAAATCCAAAGAGAAAAAACGAACGTGGAGCATAATAATTTCTGTGTTATCTATAGCAGTGGTCTTCAGTCTAGCCTTGATCCTGCTTGTCCGGAGAAAGAAGATGCTGAAAAACAGTAAGTTCTCCAATCCATTAAATCATAAATTCCCTGCGTCTAGTCATTTCAAGCTTGTTAAACATTTATACATGGTTGTTACTCATATGAGATACCACAGAAATTTTTAAAGGAATTCAATATATTTGAAATTCAACAGAACATAGATGATTATTTGTTTCTTTTCAAGTCATTGTTATGATACTTCGCAGGAAAAAAGAAAGATATTCTGGAACCAAGTCAAAATAACCAGGGCGAGGAGGAAGATCTAAAATTGCCCTTGTTTGATTTAAGTACGATGTCTCGTGCCACCAACGACTTTTCTGTGGCCAATATACTCGGAGAAGGTGGTTTTGGAACTGTCTATCAGGTAATGCTTTGATAAACAGCCACACAATTTGTCGACATTTTCGAAATCTAGTGGTACAAGCTACTGGCAGCGCTGATGTAGCTCTGTGCAAGGTATCAGTTTTAGTAAAATGACAATAAGGCATGCTTATAATATATGTGGAGTGACCATTTACAGGGAAAGCTAAACGATGGACAAGAAATAGCTGTGAAGAGGCTTTCAAAGACTTCAAAACAAGGACTCGATGAATTCAAAAACGAAGTCTTGCATATTGTGAAACTTCAGCATCGAAATCTAGTGAAGCTTCTAGGTTGCTGCATTGAAGGTGATGAAACGATGCTGATCTATGAGATGATGCCCAACAAAAGCTTGGACTTCTTTATCTTCGGTACGTGTCTCAAAACCCTTACAAATTTAGCTACTGTATTTCTCGCTTAATTTTGTTGTCACGCAAACTCCAAATCCTACTTTCTTTAAGTGATGCTTTGACTGGAGCCACGGCTAAAGCCAAGTCCTGGTAGCAAAATCAAAATTAGTAGCATATGTATTGAGAGAGAGGAGAAATCATAAGTACCTTTAACCTGCCCCTGTTAAGCTTCCTCTATAATCCATTTGAAAATGATGCGCTGTGTATTGAGGAAGGGATTTCTCTGCTTCTCTTGTCACACATACTGCCATTACAATTCGTCATACCAGAACATACATCAAAATATTGGTTATGCATTGCCTTTTCTCCTTCCCATGCATTTAAATAACCTGAAAATAATTAAATAACGAACAAAATTTTGGCAGATAAAACAAGGGACAAGGTACTAGACTGGCCTCAACGCTTCCACATTATCAATGGGATTGCTCGGGGACTCCTTTATCTTCACCAAGATTCGAGACTAAGAATAATTCATAGAGATCTGAAAGCCAGCAACATTTTATTGGATCATGAAATGAACCCAAAAATTTCTGATTTTGGCCTGGCTAGAAGTGTCGGAGGAAACGAAACTCAAGCCAATACAAATAAGGTGGTGGGAACATAGTAAGTGCTCTTCTATTTGCGGGTTGTTTCCAGTTCTTGAAATGTGATTTAGCATTTTCTAACATTGAATGTCTTCCTGCAGTGGCTACATAGCACCAGAGTATGCAATTGATGGACTCTACTCTGTGAAATCAGATGTCTTCAGCTTTGGTGTAATGGTGCTAGAGATAGCGAGTGGCAAGAAAAATAAAGGATTTTGTCATCCAGACCACAAGCAGAACCTTCTCGGACATGTAAGTTTCGCAGCAGAACCATTTTATTATCTCTGCATTCCATGCTGCATGCTAATAAAATGTTTAATGCCAGGCATGGAGACTATTTATAGAAGGCAGGTCCTCAGAGCTTATTGCAGAATCAATTGTAGAATCATGCAATTTCTATGAAGTACTGCGTTCGATACATATAGGTCTATTATGTGTGCAACGCAGTCCGAGAGATAGGCCAAGCATGTCAACAGTGGTTATGATGTTGGGCAGTGAAAGTGAATTGCCTCAGCCGAAAGAACCTGGTTTTTTTACCACAAGGGATGTTGGTAAAGCAACTTCTTCATCCACTCAGAGCAAGGTTTCAGCAAATGAAATCACCATGACACAACTAGAAGCAAGATAGTTCACTCTTTTGTAATGGTAGTTTTTCTGCTTTTCATACCTGGGACTTAATCTGTTATAGAAACTACTCCATAGTTTTCTGTCTTTTGTTCTCTCAGTCAGAAATTATTAAGTTATATTATCATTTGTATAGGCATTTGTTTCCCCCCCTTTTTGGTAATTGTCCAGGCTTCTGTTTGATTTAAAGATGAAGATCTACCACAAAAGAAATAAGAAAAACAGAACTTCATGTTTACATCAACAGGAATGTCTCCCCATTGTTTGTGTTCTCAAGTTTCAAATGCTAGCTTCCATTGCTCTCAGTTACATACATCTCAAGCTCTGAATCCTCCCCTATATTATTCTTACAATTGTATGCTTCCAAAGTCCTCCCTCTTTCTTTTAAGCTATAATTTGTATCTTGGTAACTGGAAAAATATTCCACATTTGCTGTCGATTTCCAAGTGAAACCGTCAACAATCCCAACCTCCTGCATTTATCATTGTAGGGATAAGCTACTATCAAACCAACACCACTCATTTGTCTTCCTGACTTCTCTTGACTTCACATTTCTGGTCTACAAGACTTGTGCAAAAAAAGGTCCAAAATGGCAACTAGCCGAGCCACAACAAAATACCATTTGCGGTGGAATCCTGGGGCATTCAAAACACAGTTAACAGTGCATTAACTGTACTGACCAGAACAGAGCAGGACTCCTAGTAAGAAAGGGGTAAAATAATAGGATAAAAGTACACTAAATAGCATCAACCCAGCACAATCTAATAGACTAGAACTTATTCTCACATGGCCCGGCCCTAAACCTTAAGCTCTAGGTTATCGCTAGCGTACTACCTAGGTATTTGTATACTCAAGATCTTTCTCGAGATATCATAGTTAAACTTTTAGACTTTAATGCAGTGGGGTAGCCTTCTATATCAGTTTATTGTCCACGGCAAACGTGTTAGACTTAAATGCAGTGGGGTAGCCTTCTAGAATGACAATCACTGCATCATTCAGCTTTCTATTGAGCTTTGACTATCAATTTTGCCTGTCATTATCATCCAGAAATAAACCCATCCTGTCTTCCACTAGTAAATGGAATCTCCGGTAAAATTTTGATTGTTTTTTATTTTTAAATATATTAAAATAATTTTTTATTTTTAAAATTGTTTTTGAAATCAAAGCATTAAAATAATCTAAACACTAAAAAATATTAATTTTAAGTAAAAAATAAAAAAATTTCAACTTATTTTAAAAGCATTTTTAAAATGAAAAAAAATAGGATCCAATATTGAGCTTTTCCATTGATTATTTTTAATAAGTTTCTCGAAGATTCTGTTTGGGTTGGTGTTTTATTTTATTTTTTTTATTAAAATGTTAATTTAATAAACATGATTTTAATTAAAATTTAAAAATAAATAAATTTTAAATTATGTAATATAAAAACAATAATTATCATTTAAATATAATTTTAAAATTTAAAACATTCCTACGTAGTCAGAAGTTAAGATTATAAAGAACTTTAACTTAAAGTAATTTAACATAAATAAAATATTAAATATTAAAAAAATAAAAAATTTTAATAAAAAAAAGATAAATCAAACATTATTTTTATTATTAACATATAAATAATAATCTTGACCTTGTGATATTATGTAGGGAAAATCTGCAATTAGACATTACAATTCCAATAGATTATCAGTTTCACAAAGTCATCAACTAGACTTTTCAATTTCAATAAATAATCATTTTCACTTAATCCATCCTCACCATAAAAAATAGATTTTTTTATCCTCTAAAATCAAAGGAGACAAGAATATTTTAATAATCTCATAACTTAAATTTCTCCTTGAAGAAAGCTAGGTTATTCATAAAATTACTTATTCAATAAGTCAATTTTACAAAGGTTAATAAGATTTAAAGTATTACTTGTTTTGTTTAAATTCCTACAGAGTATAAACAAGAAAGAAAACAACACGAATATATATAAACCATATATATAAGTGATAATTCAAATTTTTTAAAAATAATACCAATATTAATAAAAATAGTAATAATCATTTTCAATATTATTAATAATATAATAATATTAATGTTTTATCTGTTGATTCCTCAAATTATAATGAACAAAAACCAAGTAAAATTATATTTTAGTTTTGTCAAATTTTTATCTGAAATAGAATGGACAAAGTAATCTTGGAATATCTTGGCCATAATTTAGATAAAAAAAATCTAAAATAACTTGAGATTCCAAACGAGATAAAATTTATTCCATTTTTTTTTTTTTTAAACTATACAAGGTATGCGGACACAACCTTGTTTTTAACAAAGAGAGCTACAGGAAAAAGAACGAGAATATCAAAGAAATACATTTCTCTGATTCTCTTTAGCTCTTCTTTATAGCTGATAAAAGAAACGGTCAAAGTCATTGACACCATAAACACAACTCAGTCCATCACAGATGGTGATACCATTATTTCAGCTAATGCAACCTTTACGTTAGGATTTTTCAGCCCGGAATGTCCAGAAAATGATATTTGGGGATATGGTGATGCAAGATGCAGGATAAGCTTGAAAGTTAGAAGAGAAGCAAAAACAGACTAAGGCAGCAGAATGTTTTGTAGTTTTTTCACGTGGGAGGAATTAAAGCGCACGTGATTCATTAGTTGGTTGGCCAGTTAGTTAGTTGTTATAGTTAGTAGTTAAATAACGACCAGCTAGTTAATAATGAAAGGCCAAGGACTTGTATAAATCCAACTTGTATAGTTACCTTGGAATTCAAGTAAAAGTTGAAGAACATTGTTGTATTTTGACAGAACAGAAACTCCAAAAGACAAAGAAAACCAGCAAATATAAAGGGTTGTAATGGGACTGCAAATCAGTACTGTTTTATTGACAGAAGCACTCTTTTATACAAGAATTTTGGTAACTGGTGGCCTAAAAAACAGAAGAAAAATAATGACTTGATTAACAAAAAAGAGCTGTTCAACAGTAACTTTATTTACAACTGACTTCCTAACTTGTTGGAGCTGATTTTGATTTGATCGTTTCAGCCCCAAAGACCGCTTCTTTAGCAGCAAATGAGGAAACCATCAACAAACATTTTGCAGTAAATTGCAAAACTCCATCTCTACAATTTCTTCTCTCTCTCTCTCTCTCTCAATTTTCTATAAGCTTTGTGTTGTTAAGGATTAACCTTAACAATTGGTATCAGAGCCACTTTTCAAGGGTGAAGAAAGGTTGCTAATCAACAGTTGATCAGGTGCAAAGCAAAAATATCAAGGCTCTAGAGGAAAAAGTGGCTGAGAAGTCAAAGATTGATCTAGTGGTTGTGCTAGAAAAACTCCACTAAATTGTCCTGGAGATGGGTTTCGAAAGCTCTCTGGTGTGAGGCAGCCTCAGACAAGCACATTATGGTTTAACGAGAGCATGAATATTCTTGAGGAATGCCAGAACATGTGTGCTTGAAGAAATGCAGCTGTACAGCATATTCAAATCTGGACATCAGGGAAGGAGGGAGTGGTTGCTTTCTCTGGTTCGGGGACCTAGTTGATATCAGAGTATCTGTTGAAAAAGAGCTGGAGATTTATTCAAGGATGGCTGCTTCTGAACAACCTAACCTATGGATAAACCATTTTCTAATACTAGGACTCTAATTACTTACAGTAAAGTCATATATTAAGTATATTAACTGTCCATATGATTCATTCAGAGACCAACTCAAGTAAAAGCTGAGATGGGAAATAAAATGCAACAGAAGAAAATTTTCTTCTTTACTCTAAACATCATATCCTGTTTACGTAAAACATCTTATGACAAGATGCACTGAAGAGTGTCTGTCTATGCATTAGTATGTCGTGTGTTGTCTGCGGGAATTCTGCTCCTTGTCCTAGCCTGGATCTTATATATTCGAAAGTAGCAGCAGCTGAAAGACATTACGTTACTAACTCTCTGAAATTCTGACCATTCCCACAATTTGTTAAAAGCTCGTTATTTTTCATGTGTCAAAGCAATTTTAGTTTAAAAGAAAGAAGAGATCCCTTGCTTCCTCTTTAGTCACAGCAATTACGTGCGCAGGAATATAACAGGGTTCGGACCTGTTTATAAGGTACTGATCTATACACAATCATGCAATTTCTTGACGGCTACGTAATTTAATGATACAAACTCCTGGATCCTCTGTAGTTCTGTGGTATTAGTTCCTTTGAACCTATTACAGAACCAAATATAAAACAACGAAAATTGACCAAGTGTTTTAAACTTTCAAAGTTTCAACAGATTTTGTGGTAATGCGGTATGCAGTGCCAAACTATGATTCACAACTTTCCTGAGAAAATGCATGGTTTGCTTCTGATACCGAGCGACTCTATACAGGAAACATTGAATGATGGATGAGAATAGTAGTGAAGAGGCTCTCTAGGAATTCGAAACTAGGAGTTGATGAGTTTAAAAATGAAGTCAAGCATTTTGTGAAACTTCAGCACCGGAATCTAATAAAGCTTCAAGGATCCTGCATCGAAGTAGATGGAAAGATGTTGATCTATGAGTTATAATCACATCTCAGCTAACTTTTGAATTAACAAACCCATCGCTTCTAATTCAAGAGATCGTTTTTTTTTTTTTTTTATGTTTTAAAAATGTTTATGAAAAATAATAATTTTTATTTTACTTCAAAATATATATTTTTATGTTTTTATAACATTATGATGTGTTAATATTAAGAATAAAAAATATATTTTAATATATTTCAATAAAAAATTACTTTAAAAATAAGAATCATAATAAAAAATTAGACTCTTACTGAATTAAAGTAGGCCCCAAAGGAAACTTGTTCACATGCCATAAATTATACATTAGTAGCATTACCATTACAAAATATAATAAATTACTATGAAGAGTATAACTTAATTACTCATATTCTAGGATTGCTTTTTAGATATTACCAGTTTGAGTGTCACAAATCTCAGAATCACTGAAAATTTACATGATCATTAATTTTAGGGCTTTTAGAGAATTAGTCGAGGTGTGTGTAAACTGACCCGAACACCCATAATTACTTAAAATAAAAAATGAAGAAGGAAATTCCTAGATAGAAAGAGAGAAAAACAGAGTTGGTGATCTGTCCTCCGCATCTGGTGATGATCATGGATCAGTGGTGCAGCAACAATATTTTTTAGCAGAAGGATCTGGTTTACACGTCCCAAAATGAATTTCAAAAGCTGTGGAGCATATAGCAGGGCATTGATCATCATAGTAGCAGCTAATATTCGAATTATTTTCACATCTGACTTCCTCTTAATTGCTGAAACCTACAAATATATATATATATTGAAGCTCTTGAAACAATTCGGACCCTTCGTAATTTTTCTTTGAAACAAGGAAAAAATAATTATATTTTGGATTATTATTCGTTCAATGAACGAAGAGACTATATTGAAACAAAATTGATTGCTAGAAATCCTTTGGCACACATACAATTAAAGAAAATAGAACAAGGAGAAGTTAATAAATCCTTACCAAAAGATAGAAGGAGACTGAATAGGACAATTATAGAAGTCAGTGCTTGCTTGGATGCCATTGATGTAGAAGGAAACAACAGACTTACCATACAAATATTTTAATTTAAAGTTTTATTATAGAATGTTTCTACTAAAATATAAGCTAAGCAATGGTATTTGTTTTATAAAGGAAAAAAACTAAAAACTAAAAGGGAAGGGAAAATCATTGTACCACTTATATTATTATTTATTGTTACAATATAATTATTGTTTTACTATTCTAAAAAAATCACACACATAGAGAAGAATTTGGATTGACAATCTTAGTGCCATTATACAAAAATTAACATGAGTGAGAGTTTTGAACTAAGCTGTATGATGAGGATGTTTGAGGATAATTTTAGACAAATCTGGCAAATTGACAATCCAATTTTGACTGATAAGGGCCTTGCTAATAAGAGGAAATTTAATTTGGCAAGAAAACTTTAAAAATTTGATGTTTAAGAACTCAATTGGAATTTTTCAGGGTTTAATTGAATTTATTGAGAGTTTAATTGTAAGAAAAATTAGTTTTTGAGTTCAATTTGGGTTTTAATTAGAAGAAATTGAAGTCTCAAGTCTGGGGGTTAAATTGTAATTTTGAAAAGTTAATTTGGTCAAAAGAGGGTTTTAATTGTATAAATATTGAAGTTTGATAGGCAATTAAGGACTTGATTAAAGAAATTCAAAACTAAGGTGTCACGACCCAAATCCCGGGACCGTGCCATAGGAACACCTCACCTATGCTAAACCTCAAAACATACATATCATAAAACAAATATACATATAAAATTCAAGTAGCATTTCGTAATCTTTCAAATATTTCTTAAAAAAAACAATTTATAATTCAAAATACTTATTACATTAAATAAAAACCAATATTTGAAATAAAAATCTAAACTTGAATGAAAATAGTGTAATAGTAGAACATCTAAGATATCGAATCATAAAGAATAAGAAAAGCCTCGTGAAAGCAAGTAAGACATACCAACAAACAAAGTAGCAAGAACTCTCAATCAAAGATCAACTTGCTAACGAAAGCTAAGAGAATGATTAATCTATATTTTAGCTATTTAGTGATAAGTATACCAATATTAAGACATCATAGATACTCACATAATTATCAAAGCAAACAAATATCATATCAAATAAAATTTTAACACAAAATTGTTGAATATGTTTTATGTTTTAATTTGGAAGTTTTAGGAATTGAGATATTATGCATGATTGTGATGCTTTAGTGTTGTTTGTTGTTCATGTTATTTCAATAATATGTAACAATGATAATATGGTTTGTTTGAACCAAAAAGGCTTGATTCTGGGGCTTGGAATGCATTTTTTGGGATAGGAAATAACTGAGTTTTCTAGGTTTTTATTCTTCGCGTTTTTAGAAAAAACATTGTCTTAACTTCATGATTTGGATCAGTTTTGGTCTAATTATTTGCACCAACAACTTCGTGAGACTTGATTAATCAATAATCAAGGGTTAAATTACATCAATAACTGTTTTTTCTGAGTTTTAATCATAGGATTTTGTTTTTGCACTGAAACAAATTTTAACCAAATCATGATTATTGGTTGATAATCATTGATGTTTGATGCTTGATTATGGTTCAATAATTGATTTCCAACATGCTTATGTCTTTGTTTTGTTCATATCTAGTCTGGATTTTGATTCATATTTATTAGGCATGTTATGTTCTTGAATTTTTCTAAGGTTTAATCCGTTTTTTACTAAACTTTTTATGTTTTTGCAAGTTTGATATGTTTTAGGTTCTGATTTTGGCTTCGGTTTGTTTTTTAGGTCAAACTAGTGGTTTTTTGTTCGGTTTATGGTTGAACCAATGATTTCAAGTCAACCCGATTGGGTCAAATTCAAGTCAGATGGGTAAGACCTTGTTTGGTCCTAAATCTTTTTTATAAAGGAATTTCTTACTTAAGAGTTTGTTTGGCAAACATGCTTTTAAGTCTATTTTGATAGTTTTATCTTAAAGAAATCAAGTTTTTATCAAACAAAGCCTTAAAAAATAATCAGAAATATTAAAAAAAATTCATAATAAATATTTTTTTTTTTCATATGGTCAAGAATCGTAAAAATTATTTAAGCATTTTTTTAAAAATTATTTTTTACTAGAAAATATATTCTTCACTATTGATACATGGATAAAACAATCTATAAAGGGATTAATATCTACAATATTATTAAGAATAATAATTTATTCACTTTTAATATAAGGATAAAGAAACTTGTATGAGTCAATATCCAAAATATTATTGAGAGTAATACAACTCATTCTTTTCTAATATAAAAATAAAAACTGCATGTAGTTTTATCTGAAATATTATTTAGAATGACATAGTAGCCAAAGATTTAAAGTTTATCTTGAAAGAAACCTTAATGATAATTGAAGATATTTCAACCTATGTCCATCCGAAATACCAAAAAGAAAAGAGAAGAAAATGAAAATCACTTTGGATTTCTATATTTGGTTCATTTGTAGTGCATAAGTTGCAGATGACCTATTTTTCTTTATACATTTTTCAGACCAAGTTCTTGACCTAGAAAACCAGGGTTCGTTCATTATAGCGATCTTATCATAAATGCACTAATAGAAACATCATTAGATTATAGCAACCACAAACAAAGAAAAATGATGCAATTTACCTTAGGTAAATCATACTAAGGGCTAATACCTTTTCTTTATGCAACTAGTTTCTTGCCTAGAATCTATTAAGATTAGTTAGGGTTTTTAGTAATCATAATACTAAGTGGTGACTTCTTATCCAACCATAGACCTCTCAACCCGCTCGAGAAGTGTCATTACGATGTCGTACTCTTGTAAAAGGTACGACAGAATGATGACTCCACCAGAAACCCTTGGACTAGCCTTTGTTTTATTTGTTTATACTATATGAAGATTAATATTTGTTAATTTTTTTTTATCTATGAATGATTTACTTTGTTTAAGAGCTTTAACATGCATTCTCTTTACATCTTGTCATATATAGTATATTGGATATCGATGAAATGCATTCATCCATCACTATTATTATTTGTGAGGGCACACATTGCAAAATGTTAGGTTAAGTAGGGGACGAATAGCTTACCTTATAACTTGAGTCAAGGTTTAAGTTTGTGCAAATCTCAACTCTTTACTGAGTGCTTATATTGGTAATGACTTATATATTGTCGTCCCATTACCAACTAAAACCATATATTGCCTTCATAAGGGTGATTACAAAGACAATAAGAAACCCTTTTTAAAGACCAGGTAGTAAACCTACCCTTTGTCTTACATAAAAGAACTAGAACCCACCTTTAAAGTGTATACTCCATAATACTTGTTATGCATCAAGCTTGAGCCTAATTATAAAACATCTTGAATTACAAAACTTGTGAATGATAAAATGGCCACCACTTCTAAATTTACTACTATAGAATATGGGCAAAATTCTGAATTGTTATAACTGTCAAAAAAAGATTACTATAGATGTGATGTAAAGAAACTGTCATCAATCAATAACTTGAATTATACTATGAATGAGGTGAAGAAATTGATAGCTTATATTCAGAATATTGACAAGGTTGTATTTTTAGGAAGCATGGGCAACTGATAGAAATTATAAAGGTAAAAGTACTGAACCCAACAGTTAGAGCTCTTGTTCACTTTTGAGATCCTGATTACATGTGTTTCTTTTTTAAGGAAATAAATATATATCGTAATATAGAAGAGTATAGAATGTTGATGGAGTTTTCCAACCATCTATATATTTCCCTTTAAAACTGCTCAAAGTTCCTGATCTGACTAAGTTCTTAGAAAAGAATGCTAGTGGTATGAAGTGGAAACTGTTAAAAGCTGAGTTGGAGAGGAAAAGTCAAAACATTGATCTATGATAGAAAGAGATAAATTGATTGCTTCAAACATATTTGATCCTGTGTTGTTTCCAAGCTTAATATGTATAATAAGTTTAGAAGTTGATGTTGCATTTGTAGAGTATGAAAACACCTAGATTAACCATGTTGCTATTATATTGGCTGAAAGCATCCTAACCCTTAACTATTGTAGAAGAAATGGAAAGGAGGCAGTGAGATGTTGCACATACTTATTATACATATGGATGGTGAGTCATATTGAAACAAGAAAACCAATCTTCAATATTTTTTTGTGGTTTAACCAAAGCCTTTTAAAGTTGGTGGAAGAAGAAGAATAGGGAAGCTTGGATAATCAAATGATATGATTCAACTATGAATTTCTCATGAAGGGCCTTTGATTTTGTGCTTTAGTTTGATGGGGAGGCTATTCGATCATGATTTTATTTTTCCTTGGAATTTAGCTTGTGTTCCATTCGGTCATGATGGGTTTTTTGGCGTGGGATAGTTTTAGCCAGCTTTGGTTTGTGCATGATATTGAGTTCAATCCAATCTTTTTGATGTTTCATTTGGCCAAATCAGGTCAACCTATGTATGGGTCTGATTTGGGCAACAAAGTAGGCTTGTTGGGAGCTTGTATCGGGTCTGGTTTGGGTTATATTAATGAGTATGAGTTTGGGCCATATGAGGTCCAAAATTGACTTGGGCTAATTAAGATGCTAAGATCTTTTTCTTATAAGGATTAACAAAATATTCTTCTAATTAAAAGGGAAATTCATTCATTATTATCTCAATTATTTAGGAGAATATTTAGCAATAAAGGAGGAAGTTTCCTAGTCATGTAAGGAAACCAAAAAAGGTTGTTAGATTTGAATCCTAGACTTGTAAAGATTATTTAATGCTAAAGATTTGATTCTTCTAGTCAATGAAGGAAAGTGAAGAACGACTACAGGGGGATTTAATTTCTAAGAATGTTTTCCATGTTTTGAAGTGAAATCCTAGTCCTATAAGGAAATAAGACTTCAACAATTAAATTTTGATTCAGATCAAATTTCCTAGCATCTAAAGGACTTTAAAAGTTGGCTAAGCAATCCTAGAGTATCTAGGATGATAGATCTTTGCCAAAAGGTATTTAAGCTAGGGAATTAAGATATTTTATCTTATTTTTCTTTCTAGTAAATGCGACATCAACAAGCTACTGTCTAGACTTGTTGTTTTCATTATTATTTCTATGTTTGAGCTTAGTTAATACTTTGATTTTCAACTAAGATCCAAGACTTGTTTGGATCAGGATTTGGGCTTACTAGTAAAAGTTTTGAGTCAGTTTTTGTAAATGAGTCAATCTATCCCTCAAGGATAGATCTATTAGGATTAATTTTTCAGAACTATTTAAACATATGTAAAGCCTAAATTTAAAAAAAAAACCTTTGATGAATAATACTTTTAAACTTTTCAGTTTTAACGTGTAAAAGAGATTCTTGTATTATTTGGTTATTAAACAAATTGAATTTGATTTATCAAATATTTACTAGCTTTGTGGTGTCATTCGACTTCATTTTAATAGTGTTGGTGCCTTATGATAAGTTTTCATTGTGTCACACTCCTATCAGATCTCTTTTGGCTTTCAGGGATTGAATCTCAATTTTAATTATGAGTTGCATGACCACGTGATCACAAGGTTCATATCATCACGGTTGGATAAAGAAGCTGCAAGAGTTGCCTAATAGCAATTTTAACTGAAAAGCCCTATGAGTCATAACAATAGATGTCCTAATGAGTTGTGGGTAAAGATGCTAGGTACTTATAGTCGGGATTACAAGTTATGTAAGTTATGCTCCAACCTTGTGGTAAGACAATTAGAGGGAATACAATACGTCTTGATAACTGTTAGACTTGCCTAATTTTTAAAGTTATTCAAATATATGTCTGCACATGAGGTCTTGGAAATTATCAAACAAGATTGGAAGCACTTGGTTCTAATAAAATAAAAAAAGAATTTAAAGTTTAGAGACCCTAGCATAAGTGAGGAGTATACGAGATGTATATATTTGACCATGACCATTGTTCATAGGATGCCACACTCTGAAGTTGGACTTTCACAAGTTGTAGAAGAGCTAATTAAAAGAAAAAAAAGGTCAACAATTAAGAGGAGTTGAAAGAGCAAATAGAAAAGCTTCAAACAGAGTTGAGCAAGAGCAAGAGAGACAAGACAACTTTAGAAACAATGGTGCTGGAAGGAGACAAAAAGAGAGCATTTTTAGATGAGCAAGTTCAATCTAGAGATGCAAAATAACATAACTAGAGCTACAATTGAGTAAAGAGAAGGTTGTAATGGAAGAATCTGAGAAAGAGAAAGGAGAATTGGATCTGATTTGGATGTAAAACAACTTCGAACTTCAAGCATTAGAGTCTGACTTTAATGACTATCAAGGAAGCGTTGGATATTATCAAGATAAATTTACATAGGTTTAAGCAGAGCTGATATACAAAATTGAGAAATATGAGGAGCTAAACAAGAAATATATGATGATGAAAAGTCAACTAGCTAAAACATAAGAGATAACAAGGGTTGAAGGAAAAGGCAAGGGAGTTAGAGCTATTGAAACATATCTAGTGATTAAGAAGAATGAAGTAAAAGTGATGAGGGTAAAGCTCGATAAAGAATGAAAAAAGAGAAAGCACTTAAATGAGAAATTAATAGTATTAGAAAAACATAAAGACCATATCAACGTTAACAACAATGCCTTAAACCAAAGCAACATGTTGCTCATAGAAAAGATGACCAAAATGGATGAAGTTGCCAAACATACCTAAATTGTTAGGGTCAATGTCTGAAAGGTGGGAGGAGACATCCTTTGCTACTAGCAAAGCTTAGCTGTGAATGATGCTTTTCTAGGAAAAATTAAGAATCATAGTTTTGCTTTCTTACCTTTGGCTAGAGATGTTGTTGAAGAGAAAGACATATGAACTTTTCCTTTTCCTTCCTTGTATTTTCTTTTCCAAAAACAATGTAATGAACTTGTCAATATTATTAATGAAAAAAAGGCTTTGACCATCTTTTATGTAAAATCTGTCTCTTGATAAGTATGATTTAAAGCAACGACTTGAGCAGAATTACTCTTAACAAAATATATGACAAAAGAATCCACGCTCATTACACAAGCAAAGTGGTGGCCATTAGTCGTTATTGGAAAGGCTAAATCCATATTCAATAGACATTGGCATATATATATGCATCATAATCATGCATTTGCTTATAATTTTCATGTACATTGGAGGTTATGAAACATAAACCCCTCACCTAAGGTCTACTACTCTACAATGAACATGTTTACCTTGGAGGAAGATAAGGTCAGAAGGGATGCCAAACGAACATAGCCTGGAAAAAAGGATGAAATGCTGCCATAGCTAACCATCCATACTTTGGAAGAAGTCTCCTCCAATACCTTCACATGAAAGTTGGCTAAGGGCGAGAAGTTTCAAAACTAGATGACATAAGAAGCTCTAATGATGTTTAAAATGTAAACCAACATTACTTGTCTCAAAATGCTGTTATCTCTGATTTTGCTTGCTTGTTTCTCTTGTTCATGGTTGACAATCGAGGATCAAGATATCAACTAAGTTTTATCTTTGTTATTGAACCAACCTTTTCTAAATAATGAGATCATGCATTTTCTAAAATTATATCTTTATTTCTTATTGTGCATTTATGCCGAACACCTTTTGCTTTCAAGAATCATGAAAGCGGATCTTTCATAATACTACATACACCTTGCACCAAGAATGAATGGTCAAACTTTAACAAATATGTAGTAGTTGTGGAAGAAGAAGAAGAATGGGATGAAAACAATATTAGAGAATTCATAAAATTAATAGAGCAATATGAAAAGACCTGAAAACTTGCTAGAGAAGAACTTGAGACCATAAACGTGGGTGATGAGTAGGTTAAAAGAGAAATGAAAATGGGAACCTTTATCACCCCTAAAAAAAAAATGATTGCTCTACTATAAGAATATACAAATGTTTTTGTTTGGTCTTATGAGGATATTCATGGTTTGGATAAAGTTATCGTAGTACACATGGTACCACTTGTAGAAAGATGTAGACCGGTCAAACAAAAGTTAAAAAAAAACTACCCAGATGTCCTGATCAAAGTCAAGGCAGAAATTAAGAAGCAATGGAACACTGACTTTTTTATACATAGCTAAATATTCACAATGGTTATCTAACATAGAAAAAAAAAAGATCAGAGTCTGCGTAGGCTTTAGGGATTTAAACATGGCTAACCCTAAAAATGACTTTCCCTTGCCATATATAAATGTTTTGGTCGACAACACTACATGCAATTCCATGTATTCCTTTATGGATGGCTTCTCAGGGTACAACTAGATAAAAATGGCTCCAGAACATAAAGAGAAAATGACCTTTGTTACACCCCAGGATCCTTCTGTTACAAGGTTATGCCATGTGGGTTGAATGCAGAAGCCACTTACTAGAGGACCATGGTGACTTTATTTCATGCTATGATGCATCAAAAAAATTAAGGTATATGTGGATGATATGATTGCCAAGTTCAAGAAAAGAGAGAGTCATGTCCAGGTTTTAAAAAAGTTGTTTGAGAGATTAAGGAAGTACAAATTGAGGCTCAACCCTGCAAAATATTTATTTGGAGTAAAATCTGAAAAGTTATTAGGATTCGTGGTAAATAACTAAAGAATAAAGATGAATCCTAATAAAGTAAAGACCATTTTATCTATCCATGCTTCAAAGAAGCAAGAAGATTTCTAGAGAGATTTAACAATATGGAATTACCGTTGTTTGATTTTGATACTATGGCTTTTGCAACCAGGAACTTTTCAGAAGAAAATAATTAGAGGCAAGAAAGTTTATATTTCATCAAGCTAGGCAGGCTTCAAATCATCAAGAATCAATCGCCTTTCTTCCATTGTAATGCAAAAAACAAAAAAAATAGATGAAGGAGCCCAGAAATAACCAAAGAAACATAATGGAAAAGGACATAATAACAAAAAGACACTAACCTTAAATTGACAAGAGAAAATCAGAGAGGAAACAGTCATCAAATGAGTGAAAAGGAGGAAAATACGTCAAACCACTCAACCGCACATGCTACCCCTGGAAATCAAGTGTTGATAAGGTTCATAAAATCTTTTTTTTTTAATCAAATGTAAGAATATGATAGATCAAAATAAAACAGGCCAAGAAGTTGGCAAGTCATATATACAAAATTAGAAGCAAAAGGGAACATGCTCCTATTCATTAAAAATACAGGGAGACAACTACCTAGAGAGAGATCCAAAAGTATGACATCGTTTAGCTAAGGAACCCAGGATCCAGCAAGTGCCAAAGATAACCAACCAAAAAGAATACCAACCAAAAGAAAATCTAACAGCTGACGCAATTTGCAGCTGAAACATAAGAGAACCACCAACGACTACTGAAACACAAAAGGGCCATTAATAGGAGGCCTGCAACCCCAACAATAAAAGCAAAATAAACTTAGCCAACATCCAGTCGGGAGTGGCCCGCGACATGGAAGTGAAATATTATGTAGAATAAGATTTGAAATCTCCTGAAGACTCTATCAACCCCCAAACACTTTCCTTCAAATATCCGCTTGTTCCTTTCTTCCTATATAAGGTAGACACCAATGCCTAAGGAAGCTCTTCGCATTCGAGCTTCAAGGTTGCTTTTCCTAAACCTCAGACCACGTAGAGCACTATACAAAGTCGTCATGCTCCTGCCAATCCGCAGCCAGGACTTAATCTTTCCCCACAAGCAGGATGTCCATTCACATGCAAAAAACAAATGGTCATGCGATTCCTCATCATGCTGGCAGAACACACAAAGGGGATCACTAAGAAGAAAAGGCAACATATCTCGAGTTCGAAGCTTCCGCTAAATTGCCAGCCACAAGATGAAGCAGGCTTTGACAGAGACCACTTTTCCCATACAACTCTTTCCCATGAGACTGACGAGTCAGATGGTCAAAAGAAGTTATAAGTATGAGAAAAAAAATTATCCATTCCAGAATTCTAGCCACTCATCAATGCAATACTCCTAAATTGACTTCCACATTGCCGGATGGTGTAGTCTTTAAGAAAGATAATAGACTTCCACAGGGGAGAGGAAGAATGGTGGGTAGAAGCAGTCCAAATAGTTCCATTGCACAGGTAGAAATGGTGCACCCAATCTATCCAGACAGAATCAGATTTGAGATGGATATTCCAAAGCTGCTTTGCAAGAAAACTCCTGTTGCGAGTTTTGATATCGAACAATCCAAGGTCTCCTTTTGCCTTAGGCAGGCAAACATATTTTCAAGCAACCAAAGCAGAAGTGTTTTTCCTAACATCCCCAGTCCAGAGGAAGTTCCTGAATATGCTAGTGATTTGTTTGATAACAATCTTTGGCAGTGGGAAGATGTTCAGCCAAAACTACACCTTCCCATATAAAACAGATCTCAAGAGCTCTAGCCTTCTAACAAAAGTGAGGTGCTTGCCAATCCAGCCTTAAACAGACAATTCCAAGGAATGTAGGAGAGGGGAAAACTTACTAGCAAGAAGCCTATGAGGGCTCAGGGGGACTCCAAGATAAGTGAAAGGAAAGCATCCTTCACGAAAGCCTGTAGTATGAAGAATACTTAGCTTATGACTGGGACTAACACCTCCAAATTAAAGACTTGCTCAGATTAATATCCAACCCTGCAGTCTTGCCAAAGTTTGTAAGCTGCTGGAAAATACCATTAACTGAAGAGCAATCCCTACAAGAAAGCAGTAAGACATCATCCGTAAAAGCGAGGTGGCTAATGTCGTGGATACCACATTTTGGATGGAACCGAAAGCCAGGCTGCCTGCAAGCAAGTATGAGCATCCTAGAAAAGTATTCCATGCAACAAATAAACAAATAGGGGGACAAATGGTCTCTTTGCCGCACCCCACTTTTCCCAGGAAAGAACCCATACAAATCACCATTTACAACAATAGAGAAGGAGGTTGTGGAAACACATTGCATGATAAGGTGAACAAATCTCTTAAGGAAGCCAAACTGCCGTAATAGATCCCCTATAAAGTTCCACTGGACTGAGTCAAAAGCCTTTCGAAAATCAATTTTCCTTTGACAACGAGGGGATGACCGTTTCCTGTTATACTGCCGAAGAAGTTCTTGAACTAAGTTAATATTATCACTCATTAATCTGCCACCCAAGAAAGCATGATGCATGGGGCTGATGATGCCGGACAAAACACGAGCAAGGCAACCAGCAAGAATTTTGGCAATAACCTTATAGATCACATTGCAGCATGAGATCGGCTCGAAGTCACTTATAGAGGATACATTTGCCGATTTGGGGACAAAAGCAATGACTAAGTGATTAATTTGTTTGAGAAGTCTGGCAGAGATGAAAAAGTCTTGCACAGCAGCACAAAAATCTCTCCCCACAACACTCCAGGCTTGCTTGAAGAAAAGAGGGGTAGCCATCGGGACCAGGAGCTTTCTCATTCTCAATACTGAACACAGCCTTTCGAATGTCCTCATTGGAAACTGGAGAAAGGAGAAAATCATGAGAACTTGGATCTATGCAAGGCCCACATTGGATAATAGCACTATATAGGGGGATAGTAGCTTTTAAAGTACCAAGCAAACACTGGTAGTATTGCACAAATTCAGCTCCCACTTCTTCCAAAGAGGTGCTAAGATTACCATGGCTACGCTGAATGGTTGGAATAAAATTTCTCCGGTGGTTCTAACTTATGAGGGCATGAAAAAACCTGGAGCCCTTGTCACTCTCTTTAAGAAAATTGTGTTTGACTTTCTAGCTAAAGAACATGTTTTTTGTAAATTTCAACCTCAATAACTTCAATCGAAGGAGTTTGTCTTGCTCTAATAGAAGAGAGTTGTCTCTGTCATGGTGACGTGCAATTTGATGAAGATCTAACTCAGTTTCAAGTCTTGATACACGTTCAGAAATATAGCTGAAGTGGAGCTTATTGAGTTCCCTCAATGGTCTCTTTAGAGATTTGAGCTTCCTGCAAAAAGTATACTTAGGAGTGCCATAGAAAGGTATAAACCAATTTCTAGAGACAATCTCCATAAAGGTTCCTAAAATCTTTGATCAAACAAGATAAGGCTAAAGAAATTACTTAAAACAGATCCATTATGTAGAAGCATAATTGACTCCACTCCGGATTGACTAAAAAGAAGACGTGGGTCAACAGAAGTTCACACTGATTTGGTCAGTGGATTTTGACTCAATGCTAATGACCCTGTACAGTCAAGCAACCAATTAAACAGTTCCTTAAAATTATAAACATCAATTAAACTGTTGGCTTTAGATTAAACCACCACTTCCTACGAGCATTCACTTCACTATCAATTTTGCTTGTCATTGTCATGTAGAAATAACACCTACCACTAACAAATGGAATGGAACTGTTTCGGGCAGACAAACTGTACTTGGTCTTAAATAAATATGCTGTTTTTTGCGAAGTATATTTTCACATCCAAGCTTGATGATAAAAAAAAAAGAAAAAGAAAAAAGAGTAGCAATGAAATACTTTCCCATGCTTCTATTCTGCTCCTCTTTGCTGTTAATTATAGAAAGTTCCACTGCAATTGATACCATAAATACAACTCAGCTTGTTAGAGAAGGTGATGCCATTGTTTCAGCAGGCGGAACCTATGAATTAGGATTTTTCAGCCCAGGTAAATCGAAAAACCGGTACTTGGGGATATGGTACAGCAAAATATCTGTGCAGACAGCAGTTTGGGTTGCCAACAGAGAAACTCCACTTAATGACTCATCAGGAGTAATTTTAAGGCTTACCAACCAAGGAATCCTTGTTCTTCTCAATCGGAGTGGGAGCTTGATATGGTCTTCTAACATATCGAGACCTGCGATGAATCCAGTTGCACAGCTTTTGGATTCAGGAAATCTTGTTGTGAAAGAGGAAGGTGATGATAACTTGGAAAATTCCTTGTGGCAGAGTTTTGAACATCCAAGTGATACGTTCATGCCAGACATGAAGCAAGGACGGAATAGAATAACAGGCATGGATTGGTACATGACATCATGGAAGTCACCTGATGATCCTTCCAGAGGTAATATTACATATATACTTGTTCCTTATGGATATCCTGAGATTCTTGTGATGGAGGATTCGAGGGTGAAGTATCGGTCTGGTCCATGGAATGGTATGCGGTTCAGCGGGACGCCTCATTTAAAACCAAATCCCGTATACACATTTGGATTTGTTTTTAACGACAAGGAGATATTTTACAGATATCATCTTCTTAATAGGTCTAAACTTTGGAGGGTCGTGGCAAGTCAGAATGGTGATATCTCGAACTTTGTTTGGGTTGATAAAACACAAAGTTGGCTGCTTTATGGCACAGCAAATACAGATAATTGTGAACGCTATTCACTATGCGGTGCGAATGGCATCTGTAGTATAAGCAACTCTCCAGTGTGTGATTGCTTGAATGGATTTGTTCCAAAAATTAAAAAAGACTGGGATGCAATGGATTGGTCAAGTGGCTGTGTTAGAAAGATTCCTCTAAATTGCTCTGGAGATGAGTTTCGAAAGCTGTCTGGTGCCAAGTTGCCTGAGACAAAAACATCATGGTTCAACAAGAGTATGGATCTTGAGGAGTGCAAGAGCACATGCTTGAAGAATTGCAGCTGCACCGCATATTCAAATTTGGACATCAGGGATGGAGGAAGTGGGTGCTTGCTCTGGTTTGGTGACCTGATTGATAGTAGAATTTTCATTGAAAATGAGCAAGACATTTATATACGGATGGCTGCATCAGAACAAGGTATGAATTTATCCTCAGACTAGAAAAGGCAGTATCTATTACTTATCGATTATAGGAACTTGTAGTATGTTATAAATTAAGATTATCTTCCAAAATCATGTTTAAATATTAAGCTAAGCAAAAGCTAAGATGGGAAATCAACTGCTTGAGAAGAATATGTCCCGCTGAGAGTGTTCTGTAAACAAGTATACTTGTGTTACCCTGTGTAAATAGCATGATAACTTAGCATTCATAGCTCATTATCTAATTTGGCATAGAAGATCTTGAAATATAATAAAATCAACGCCTAGACATATCACTTGGTAATATGATGGAAGATTGCCTGACCAGAGCTAACGTAAATTTTCCAGCCATGCTACCTAATTAACGAAGACTAGGCCTTTTTTTGGCATTTAATTAGTCTTTTGATTCCCCATCTCTCTGCGATTCTGTAGATGATGGTGATGCTGCAAAGGTTAATGCTAAATCCAATGTGAAGAGAAGGATCATGGTAAGCACTGCATTGTCTACAGGAGTTCTAGTACTTATCGTAGCAGTGGTCTTGTATGTTTGGAAAAGGAAGCAGCAGAAAAACAGTAAGTTATTTACACCATATGAAAGTCTAAGCTCTTCCATCCCTCTCCTTCAATTTCGAAAAACACATTTTAGTTCGTTTTCCAATTTGATTTCAGCAAGCTATGGTACATCAACAAAATATTAAGAGCTCATTATCTTTTACGTCTCAAGTAAATTTGAGTTTAACAGAAATTAGTGATCCCTTGTTTCTTTTCTATTTCTACCAATTCTGCTTGCAGGAAACATATCAGGTGGTTCGGGAAGAAGTTCAAATTACAAGCACAAGAAAGAAGCTCTGGAATTACCGGTGTTTGATTTTGATACCATGGCTTTTGCAACCAGAAACTTTTCAGACGAAAATAAACTGGGAGAAGGGGGCTTTGGACTTGTTTATAAGGTAATAATCTGAAAAATGGCAATGCTGTTTTTCGGCATTAACTAGTTCTCCGGTATTAATTTCTTTGGAAATATTCAACCACTATATAAACCATTTTTCAAGTGCAAAACAACAACCATTTGGTTCCAACAGACCACAGTAGTATTCTCAAAATTTTCAAGACAATGTACGACTTAATTTGCTTGTGATATTCACTGATCATTTTCAGGGGACTTTGAAAGATGGACGAGAAATGGCTGTGAAGAGGCTCTCTAAGAATTCAAGACAAGGACTTGACGAGTTCAAAAATGAAGTCAAGAATATTGTGAAGCTTCAGCACCGGAATCTCGTGAAGCTTCTAGGATGTTGCATTGAAGGAGAGGAAAAGATGTTGATCTACGAGTTTTTGCCTAACAAAAGCTTGGACTTCTTTATTTTCGGTTAGGATTTCTCAACCTGCAAAAATATAGCTCAATTATTATACTCGATTGTTTTCATTATCCAACTCTATGTAGTATCATAGATCAATTAGAACACAACTTTGAGGAGAAAGTGCGAACCAAAAGCACCAAAAACAAACATTTGTTGAGTTTCATTCAAGCCCCTTAGGAAAATGGTTGGTGAGGAAGAATTTTCTCCACTTTCTCGGAGAGAAATTAAGCGAGTGTTCACTATGCATCATGTTTTTTTCTTATTCTTGTACATGCATTTATGAATTGATAAAAACCAGAATGGATTGGCTTTGGTAAAAAAAATTGGGCAGATGAAGCAAAAAGCTTACTTCTAGATTGGCCTCAGCGCTGCCACATTATCAATGGGATTGCTTGTGGACTCCTTTACCTTCATCAAGATTCAAGATTAAGAGTAATTCATAGAGATCTGAAAGCCAGCAATGTTTTATTAGATTTAGAGATGAATCCAAAAATTTCAGACTTTGGCCTGGCTAGATGTTTTGGAGGAAATGAAACTGAAGCCAACACAAACAAAGTGGCTGGTACATAGTAAGTCTATCAAGCATCTCTAATTTATTTCTATTGCCCACAAATGCAATCTAACACTAACATTCTGTGTACGTACAGTGGCTACATATCCCCAGAGTACGCAAATCATGGACTCTACTCGCTAAAATCTGATGTCTTCAGCTTTGGTGTATTGGTGCTAGAGATAGTAAGTGGGTACAGGAACAGAGGGTTCTGCCACCCAGACCACCAACTCAACCTTCTTGGGCATGTAAGTGTCATAATTGTTGCATTTTCTTGTTTTCTGAAACCACGTTTCTTTCTTTCAAATGACGTGGTTAAATTTCAAAAATCAGGCTTGGAGACTGTTTAAAGAAGGCAGGCATGTGGAGCTGGTTGGGGGATTTATATTTGAAACTTGCAAATTATCTGAAGTTCTACGGTCGATTCACATAGGTCTATTATGTGTGCAAGAAAATGCAAAAGATAGGCCGAACATGTCACAGGTGGTTTTGATGCTGGGTAATGAAGATGAATTGCCTCAGCCTAAACATCCAGGTTTTTTTACTGGAAGGGATCTTATTGAAGCAAGCCATTCATTAAGTAAGAACAAACCATGTTCTGCAAACGGATGCTCGCTCTCCCTGTTAGAGGCACGGTAGATTTGTATCTGCCATGTATTTGCAGAAACTTTTAGTTGCTTCTAGCTTCTTCTTCTTTTTATCAGCATAAAAATAATGTATTTTGTTCAAGCACAACTTTATGCATCAGCAATGAAGCTCAAAATTGCCAGACATTTGGATTAAGTGCACAGGAAAGTAATTGAAGAAAGAGCAAAAAAATTATAATACTCCTACTAGCGTACTAGGCATGTACGTTAACATCTAGAAAGCAAGGAGGGAGATCTCAAATGGAGTTAAAAAAACAAAAATTATGCTTGCATATATCTAAAGAGAAAAATCACATGCCACCACTGGAAATGACAACAATAAGAGGCAAACACAAATTTCAAGAATTGGAGCTTGAAGGTATTTACCTTTATAGTGGCACATTTGTAGTCTGTAGAGTTAGCTTCAATTCCTTTCTGGGTTCGCATTAAGGAGCGTGTGTGCTGTGCCCATTTGAGAGGCTAAAATGGATGCCTTGGTACTTGGTATTTGCATTGCAAAATCTCTGCACGCCGTGACACCGTTTCTCGTTGAGGATTTTCGTCAAACACTTGCTGAATCAAAATAGTGATCAGACGCTTTCAATGGGTAGGGTGGACAAACTGTTAAGACCAAGAACAAGGTCCAAAAGGCAAGTATAAGCGCTTAACGAGTGGTGCAAGACCTGGAAAGAGCCTGCAGTGAGAGGTTAGCAATTGCATCATTAAAAATTCATCGAACGGGTTTGTAGTGTTTGTTACCGATGAGGTTTTTAATTTGCCTGCTGTTTTTCTTACATACAATAACTAATAAATAGAACCATGTATTATTATTTTTTCTATCATTTGATGAACTTAAATGTCAAATAGAAATACATATTTACTCATTTAAACATACTTATTCAAAATAATTAATTTTAAACTAGAATTATTCATTAAATTTATTTCAAAATAAAATAAAAATTATCGATGTATATTCAATTTAAATTCTGAATTATTCTCAATTTATGAGAATAAAATAATAAACTATATTTATTTGTTGTGTCATTAATATATCCAAATACCAAATAAAAAATAATTCACAAGCTATTGTACATCTAGCTACCTAAACATGACTATTCAATTTAACTTAATATTTATAGAATATTTTATAAGATAATTTTAAAAAATACAATAAAATGAAAATCCTAAATGAGAATTCAGTTAAATTTTTAATTAGGCCTAATTTCTTCTTACAATAAAAATATATCATATTTCTATGCCATGATTGAGATCTCTCGCAATTATGATAAAAGTTAAAT
>Ga0325404_1000767_pt1 | contig 32713 bp, 22 predicted proteins | sample PopdelMetagenome_18_FD_205664 | JGI IMG/M metagenome (GOLD analysis project Ga0325404, IMG submission 205664) | Populus deltoides microbial communities from Bellville, Georgia, United States - Xylem-Control-R1 | ecosystem: Host-associated > Plants > Phyllosphere > Stem > Wood/Secondary xylem...
TGGTCAGATAAAACACCTAAGACAGACAAAAGCTTTCAAACCACAACTAAACTCGTCCTTTTGGTTCAGTCGAGAACACAGTGTCTATGTCGAGTGTAAGATTTACTTGATGGTTAAAAATAAACATACATCCCTAGTTAATCACTAGAATTTAACAATAAATTTTTTAGTTTTCGTGTGCTTTTGACCATTGAATTCGATCAATGACGTGAGATTATTTTTAATATATGAAATTTACTTGAAAATACCACCGAATTATATATGCGCGTGCGTTCACAAACACACAAGTTTTGTTATTATTTTCGTAGTCTTAGATAAGATTATAATTGTGTAAGGCAGATTCGTTTGTATTATCCAAATTAAATTGAGATTATCTCATTTGTTTTTTTGGAAAATGGCTCTTTATGTTTGTTAAATCCCTGGAATTTATATATTACCAAATAAAATATTGGTTTAACGGTTAAAACGTTGTTATATTCTGTAAAGGTAAAATCACAAGTTCAATTCTTAGAAAATACATTTATTGAAAGGGAGAATCACAAACCTCGAATAAGACTAGTTTTATTTTTCAAAAAGATACGAGGATATCCAGATAAAAATAACAAAAAAAAAAAACCATGGAATTTATAGCAATGTAAATAATTACAGTGGATTATACTTATAATACGATAAACTTAAATTATAGGACTCACTTTAATTCCCACGTATAATATTAGCCGACAGCTTAAGAAACACGCACCATATCGAACTGCTTGAGAATGGTTACTTCTCCCAAAGCTTAACAAACACGCACCATGGGTTTACATAAACTGTGTAGGGTGGGGTGCATATAATTTAAAGCTTGACTCTAGTTCGGTCACTGGATCGAAATCTCTAAAGCAATTTAATAGATTTGATATGTAATTTTAATTATGATCCGAGTTCATCGATTCGTTTATTAAATTGATCAAATATGGCTTCACCTTGATCTGGTACAATAATAATCTAATTCAAAATTAATATTAGTATTGTTTTTGAAAATTATATTATTCTTGAAAAATAAACAATTGTAGGTTTTTATTTAGGATTTATGTACTTTAAATGCTAAATCATGTTATATGTGTGCTTTTATTCCTTTTATTCTCTTCATTGACGACTATTCTTTCAACAATCACACGATGCGTTTTTGTTTATCTTTTTCAAGTCACAAACTAATTTTATAAAAAATACAATAAAATAAAAAAAAAGAATTGTTTCCGTTAAAAATGTTAAAAAAATAAAGAATAAATAAAACATACATATTTAGAATAAATTTTTAAAATAAAAATTCATATATATATAATAAATTTTTAAAAGAAAAATTCATATATATATATATATAAACATTAAAGAATACTAAGAAATCCAAGTGTCATGAAAAATCAAAGAATAAATCCAAGAATCTTGAAGCCTAAAAGATTTTAATGGATATTTAATACATAGAATTATAGATTTTATAATGATTTTAAATTTATTATGTCTTGATTTAATATGAATTTTTTGACCACTTCAAACTTGTTAGATGTAAAAGATTAGGATTTTGTTTCATGCCACTTAAGTTGTGTCTAGAGTAGGCATTTTTATTTTTATTTTTATTTTTTTCTTTCAACTTTGTTGTTTCTTTCCTGATTTAATTAGATTAATTTTGACCATTAATATATATATTTTTATTATGATTATTTGATTTAGTTTTTTTTAATAGCGATACATTTTGAATTTTTTTTTTAAAATTGGTATGTAAATTATAATCATAACATATTTTCTTATACATGTTGTGGTTAAAACTTATTTTACATCAAACTATACTTTTAAATGCATTCAATTTCTTCTTTGAAGAAATGGACGGATATCCAAATTCTTTCGGAACCGTTAAAGTTCAGATTTGGATCCACAATCGAAAAACTCCGATTTAAATTCATAAAGATCACACATTCATTAAATAAATTCTAGATTCCGAAACGTTATGATTGGATCCGAATTTCATCCTTTGACAGCCTTAAAACGCGTCACAAAAACGCCTTTTGAAAGCTTTTTCCTTCTACAAAATTCCTACACCTCTCAAAAAGCAAAGGAACTAACAGTATTCCATCATTACCTCATAGGGGAAAGAAGCCACCCAGCAACCCTGCATAAATGGTCAAGAAAGAAGCAATACTACTAAATCAGACAAGAACAATGATTCATTAAGATATCAGGTCATGTGGTCACTATTGGGTCATTTGTAATTACATGTGATTAGACATAACCCAAAAAAAAAATTGATAAAATTATAAGTGTTTGGTTTTAGTAGATGGAGGTGTCAACTTCAAGCTCCACATTTTTTATTTTTTATTTTAAAAAATCAGGTTGATGCTTGATGTACAGATCCAATCAGTTAAATTTAACTGGGTTTAATCGATTTTAACCGAGTTAGTGTTGTCCAATTCAAATTTAATCATGATAGAAACAACTAACACTAGACATGGAGCTTAAAGTACGTTTGCTTTTTAGGTAATTTTTACCACTGTGGTTAAAAAAAATAAGTTTTTAAAATATATGACTATATGTGGTTAGTAAAATTTAGATATGTGTTTGGTAAAAATTATGGTTGAGATTTATGTTTAGTAAAAAATATGTATAAAATATTTGATTAGTTATGTTTATAAGTGTGATTGCGGTTGTTTTTTAAAGTGTTTTTTACTTGAAAATACATCAAAATAATTTTTTTTTAAATTCTTTTAGATATCAGTACATCAAATTGATTTGAAAATATAAAAAAAATATTAATTTGAAGTAAAGAAAAAAATAAAAAAAAATTCAAAAGCGTTTTTAAAATGCAAAAATAAATAACATTTTATGAAACTCAGTTAAAAAAGCATGTAAAAATTGCTTTAAAAAAATTATGTTTCAAACTCGATTTTTTAATAAGTCTTGTAGTATAAAATATAATTTGATATGATATCAAATACCTTAATGTATTTTCTGCACTGTAAACACACAAATTAAAGGTAAATAATCACATCCTTAGTGTTGTTCCTGCTTTATATATGATTTAATATCATTAAAAAAAAAATTGTATTTTACAAGGAAATGCACGAGAGACCTCTAAGTCCCTGCTGCCTGTTCTCTAAATAATTGTTTATTTATCAACTTTATATCATTAAGCACTCACACATGCTTAATGTTAGAGACTAGCTCATCGTATGCTTAAAAGAGGGCACGAGAGAGGCATGTGGGTCGAAGACCATTAAAATTTGAACCATGAAATCTATTTGTGCACGTTTTTTTTAGGATAATATAGTTATGCTTACTTAAAATCATTTAAGAAAGAAATTAGTTTTGATCGAGGAAATCTTTTATAATAATAATAATAATAATAATAACAATAATAATTGATATTCTTAAGTCTTTTCTATTTTAGTTTTTGAAATTCCTGAATGATAATAATAATTGATATTTACAATTGGAAATCCTTAGTGTTTTGAAAGGTTTAATGGTAAATTATTTCATCAATAATACCTCAATTATTATAAAAAAGAAAAAAAAAACCACTAGAGAAAGCGGAATCCACCAACACCTAAAGGCTAAAACCACGAACCTTCTTTATTCTCTCTCCCCCACTCTCGCATCAAGCTCACTGCTCCGTCACTGCTCACTGCGACCATTCATCCCACTCCCCTGTTGCTCCTCGTCTGCTTGCCAAGCCAGACAAAACCTTCTGCCTTGTTTTTTTTTTTTTTTTATGGGTAAATAATTGTGAAGGGTCTAAAGGGAGTGGCAATTTCCAATATTATTTAGCAGCACATTGCTCATAAAAATGAGGGGACTAATTAATAATGCAGTTGAAGAAAATATCGAGATCGGTGATCACAAGTCATAGGAATCATGAATTCAAGGACTCACTTAGGGGAATTTTCAATTTGAAAAAATCTTGCTTTGTCGCCTGTACCAATCAACCAGCTGGGATCGATGATAGGGGTCGTAAGTCAATAATACTAATCGCGATTATTCATACTTGATGTGATCGTATTGGGAGGAATCGCCAACTCCAAAAAAACAGTAGACTTACAAGATTACATGTATAGTGCTATAATTCCTTTTTAATATAGAAATATTCATTTCATTAATATGTGGGGTTATAAGATTGAGTCATATGATCGATCTCTTTTGACACGAGGCACTATTTTCATTATTTTTTGCTGTATTTTTTCCTTAATTATTAAGATTTTTCTTAAGTTTTGAGGAGTTAGGAACGAATCCAAAACATAATATAATAAAAACAATCATAATTTTTTATTTAATTATTAGATTTAGCAGAAATTTTATATAATAATTCCAAAAGCTTGTTTATATAATGGCAACTAACCCAAATTAGATTCGGAAGCTATTATCTGAAAAAAAATTCCTTATTGTTTTTTTTATTTTTTTCTATTTAGATTGCAATTTTCAATTTAATTAGAATTTTACTAATTAGAATATATATATTTTTTGTTTTTAAACAGCCTTGTAAGCTTCTAAAAGGTTATTAAATCTGTCCTAAGAGCATCCTATGCAATTTATTTGTAGTTCAATGGAACATTTATTAATCAAGTATTAAACCATATCTTGATAAATAAAAACAGTTGAAAAATGAAGGCCTGCTTATAAAACTACAAAAGCAAACGCAGTAATAGCTAGGAACTGATCATATCCATTGAGAATCGGCCAGAAACAAATATAAACATTACAGACAAAATGAAATGACAAATCAAAGAAGAAGACAAATAAAATCCTCCTCTGGACTTCAAACCTAAATTAAAACAAGCAAACAACATGCGTGCATAACAAAATAGCATGCACTGAGTAATTCAAAAGCAGAGGGCAAATATCTTACAGAACACAAAGATGCTTATGAACATATAAATATATATATATATCAAGGGAAATAACCCAAACTGACGCCAAATATCTTTGTTTGCCTTTTCACTTCAATTTTGTATTGAGCACCACCAGTACTAGCTTGATCTTCGGCCAGCGTAGAGAAAATGATTTTATCACCAACGCTGAGACGTTTGCTGGAAACAAATTTACGCCAATTCTTACAAAGAGCAGGTTTTGGGTGGCTTTTTTTGCGAATTACGCAGCGAAAATTCCACACTTCCCCACTCTGAGCATCCTGCACGTGAAAATCTATTGCATGGCCTCTTCCAAAGCATGGCAAAGACTTGAGACTCTTTGTTGGGACTGACAATCTTGTTCCAATGTCAGTCTTGGTTAGTAACTTCGAAAAGATTGCCATGAGTTACTTCGAGTTTCTCCCTGAAATTAACGTCCTAGTAACTAGTTTTGTAGTGCTTTGCCCCTCACTATTGCTTTTTCTCTCAACGAAGCTGGTTTTTAAACACAGATTTCGTGTGCCACACGGCTTGTGATTATTACACGTTTTAAAAAATTATTGCTAAGATTTATACTTGCCTTTTAACTTTTTAGATTAAAATAATTCTTTATTTTAATTAGGTAAACAGAATTATAAATCCTATCATCTTCTAGTTATACTAAACTTTCTAGTATATAACTAGTTTATTTCCCACGCTACTTTGTAGGTTATATTAAAATTTTGTTGTCAGAAAAAAAATATAATTGCTACACGTAACACTTTGATATTATTATTAAACCTATTATAGTGAATCAAACCTAAAAATTTTTACTCGACTCCTTATCCAGTTTGGATTTTAAATTAAATTATATATATATAAATTATTTTAATATGACTTAATCAATTTAATAAATATAAAAAAATTATCAAAGAACAAAAAAAGAACAAAGAAAAACAATTTGACTTTTAAGGAAAAATAGAAGCTAATATCTTTTTTATATATAAATACATCAAAGAGGTATTTGAGAAAGCGATAGAGATTGTTTTTTAAAGTGTTTTTCGCTTGAAAATGCATCAAAATAATATTTTTTTCTTTTATTTTTTAAAATTTATTTTTAACATCAGCACATTAAAATAATCTAAAAATACCAAAAACAATAATTTAAAGCAAAAAATTTAATTTTTTTTAACAAGCAGTTGAATCGCGCTCCCAAACACCTTCTAAGAAGATAACATATTAGATTGATTATGGTCAACCGATCGAAGTTAACTCGCTAAACTCGTGACTTGAGTTGTTGACTCCAATAGGTTCAGTAATATTTTTTATATTTTTAATTATATGATGTGAGAAAAGAAAATGAATTCAAGATCAATCTAATATTAAATGATAAAATTAAAAAAATAATAAAAAATTTATCAAAAACCCAATGTTGAAAGGTTTTTTTTTTTAAAAAAGGTTAGGCCAGGTGCTCTGGACTAAGAGGTCTAAAGTGTCAAAACCTTAAAAAAAAAAAAAAGCTCAGGTGCATGGGCCTGGGTTAAGCCTACATTCCTAGGCCATATTTGTTTTTATTTTTTATTTTTAAAACTGATAACATGTCGTCCGTTCCTTATTTATATATAAATTAAAAAAAACAAGCGATGTGTCATCTACTAGGTACACGACGTGTCACCTACTAATGCCCATCTCAAAATTTGACCCCCACTTTGGTGGTGGTAAGGGAATTGTGGGATAAGGGTTTTTGGGTTGAAAATTTATTTTTCAACTCATTTTTATTAAAAAAAAAAAAACACTTAATAAATACTATGAAAATCTTCCTAAATATCCTACTAACCTCAAAATATCAAAGAAAATCAAAATCGACCATGACCTAAAAACCAAAACGGAACGTGGCCTCAGTGGGATTGTTGCGGTGACTGCGCTTCCTATATTTTTTAGTTTTTGTTAATAGTAGTGCGATTGTTGCAGTGACTGCGCCTCCTAATTTTTTAGTTTTTGTTAATAGTAGTGGGATTGTTTTAGTGACTGCGCTACAACTTGCTATGTGGTGGTTATGGGCCTATTTTGTTTTCAAAAGTTAATTTTAACCCTTATATTGATGAATTATTTTAATTTGTCCATTTTAAAAGTTAAATTTGACCCTTATATTGAAGGATTCTTTCTTTCGGACCCATTAGAAATGTTGGTTATTTTATTTATAACCCCATATGTTTTAGTTTAACCCAAATTATATATCTTCATTTTGGCCCTTCTATATATTTATTATATCCTAACTCTGTCATTGCTTCATTCATTTTACGATTGTGTTTGATTTTAATATAAAATTATTCCTATAAATTCTAAAGAATTAATTAATATAAAATTATTTTAATTAAAGCTAAGATGTTATTTTACAATGATATTGAGAACAACTTGAACTCCATGATTTTAAAGCTCCAATAATGATTTATAGATATAAACACGACATGTACGCTCCATAATTTTACATCAATATGCATGCCAAGGACACTTCATATATACATACAAGATATGATATATTTTTTTTATAATAGTCAATTTTATTAATTATTACAAAAATCCTTCAAATATATAAAGTTCGATCTGCCTGGAAAGAATTTAAAGAAAGATATATATATAATAGAAAAGAGGTTTAAAAAAGAAAATAAAAATATAAAGCTACATTGTGATACTAGTGTGTCCACTTCATAATTTTAAATGAACTTGCCAAGGACACTGCAATTCCCTGGAAAATATTACTGAAAGTGAAAGATCCTTCGTAAAGGCGCTGCTGACTCGGATCCAATATCAACCGATGAAATGATACCGATGTCTTTGAAAATTTAAGCTCCTTTATATCTTTTCTTATTAATTCTAAAGAAGGGTCCCGACCAGCTGAACGAATTAATGTGTCTTCTTTAACTAGAAGACACTTCGTTGGCAATGACAATCTATTCCCAAAGTGAACCTAGTTAATTTAGTAACTTTAAATGCCATGAGAACTTCTTGAAGTATATATGTTCTTTGATCTCAGTTACTCAGCGTCCTAAAAATTGGGTTTTAAGCATTTGTGTTTAATTACATATTGATTTTATTACAAGTGAGATAGGTGAACTCATTATAATTAAGTAGTAAGAAGTTAAATATTAGAAGAATAAAATATTTATAATTCAAATTTTATCATTTTTATTTTTCAATATATATGTAAATATATAATCGATTGAGAATCTTGAGTTGACAGACTCTTTCCTTAATTTACTCTTGAAAATGAACGTATCCACCCATAATATATTCATGTCCATGAATGTATCCATGTTAATTCTATTATCTTGAAAAATGAACTTATTAGCAAGGTTAAAAATATCAATTTTTAGAGATAAGGTTTTACAAACATAACTTTTATACTTTAACACTTAAATTTTTTAATTCAATTAAAGATAAAAAATAATAAAATTTAAATTCTTAATTAAACGATCATTAAAGCTCTATATTATATTAAAAATCATCTAAATTCAAAATTTTAAATTATTAAATAAAGATTTAATAATAGTTTTATAGTCTAACAAATTTTCACGGAATTTGAATTTATACTTTTTTAACCCCTAACAGGTTGGACAAAAAGACTAAAAACCACTCAATCAAAATACTTCATTTGTTAAGTGAAATTCAAGAAATGGTTTTATACTTGTTTTTTCTAATTAATACCAACATGCACCACATTAATTATTTACGAGAAATTTCATTTAAGCTTTGTTGACTGAATTCAAACCCAACATTTAAATCCTATGATCTCTCTCTCTATATATATATATTACTCTCTTTTTTTATACTTATTAGTGGGATATAAGTTTTTTTTTAATTAACTCTGATGCTATGTTGAATTAAATAGGTTGTTAGAAAGTTTATTTCACTTGGATAAATATAAAAGATATAAAGTGTGTGTGTGTGTGTATTGAAAAAGGACATTGATCACCGAATCGATCATAGTGCGTATTTGCGTCGATCATACCTCAAAATTATTTAGTTGCATGCCTCAAACTATTATAATATTTGCATGCCGAGGCATGTATGCTGAACCCTAAAACCTTAACTATTCATAGAATTCAATGCATGTCTTGATTTCAGCAAGCCAACTTAAATAATTATGTTAATTAGCTAAAACGAGACTTATTATTTTGCTCTCTTGTCGTTAAACTCTTCTTTCTTAGCAACTTGGTGTCGTTGCCTTCTTGTTGATATATCTTCCAATATTTATGTCGTGTTCTAGCATATATATATATTCTGATTTACAAACAAACAAATTCCATATATATATATAGCTAGTAATGCTTTTATCGGGATGATTCGTTACGGTATAAGACAGTGGGACAAGAGTGACAGTGACAGATCTTTCAAAAGGAGAGTGCTGACTCAGAAAGAAGGGACCTTGCTTCCCCAACTGAATTAATTATGGAACATGGATACTTTTGTTTAGTTTTGCACAATCTAAGCTGCTTTACGTAACAAACTCTCTTTAGTTTATTAAATTTCAAACACAGAAACCATCCATGTATCTTCTTTAATTATTTATTATCGCCATGGATGTTTGGAGATTGAGTTGTATGTTGTCGTATGCAAACGGTGGTCCAGAGAAACCTTAGATATTCTTTGTCAGCGTTCATGTCCTTGGCCCCATTTTGCACACCAACCTTCCCCAGAAGATCTATTGCATTATAACAGGATTCGCTTTTGGAAAGAGGACGCTTTTTTTTTTTGTCGTGCTTGTTCTAGCGACATCGCTTGCATTATCACAAGAATAATTCAGTTTTAGCCACCAAAAACTCCGAATGAAATACCACTCAAGGGTGGCTACTGGCTAGTGGAGTACTATCAGGTTCTGTCCTTGTCTTGACTGTTGAGATTAACCCCACTATCCTCGAATAACCACGAAGTTCCCATTGTCTTCCTGGATTTTGGAATGCAAACACTATAGATAAAGTCATTCTACAGTGGGGTGTTCTGATTTAATGCAGATTTCAGCGTAGAACAATCACTTTACTATTCTATTGTGGGGAATTTGGAATGCCAAAAACAAACTCATTTTTTAAGATAAAGAGCTAGATTGGAACATTATCTTTGATCTCGTTCTTCATATGCTAGCACTTTGACTAAGAACTATGAATTATAATTTTATGTGCAGTAGAAATGATCTGGTAAGAGTCATGAAGGCATTCTACTCTAATCTAATTAATGTTTTTACCTTTGTTTTCCTGTCTTTTACTTTGCTATCTTTCTTTTTTTCTTGTTTAGAACTCTTTTTCTCTATCAACTAGATTGTCGTTAACTTATTAGTAATTTGGTTCTCTTTTAATAAAATCTCGATTATTAAAAGAAGAAGAAGAGAGTTTCCATTGTCTTCCTGGTACGTACTATAGCTAGACTCGCCACCTAGAGCCAATTGGAGCTAATTTGACCTTCCGAAGGAATCCTGAGCTATGGTATAGGATAGTCCTCTTTTATTATATAACTACTAGATTAAATTGAAATCACAATGAATCGAATTTGTTTTATTGAAGGAACAATTTGGTGTACAAATTGTTAGGTAAAACTTACATGAAAGAAGCTCTCATAATATTATATTGAATAAAGCTTTTTTCTCTTTCTGGACAGCATTTTGAATGAAACTTTAGTTGCAGAAAATGTTACTCTCTATATATATATTTTATAACGTTGCGTACGTGCTGTGGTGTAAAATTGTTGTAAAGTTTCCCTTACAGCCAGGAAATGCATAGCGTTGAATGGGCTGATATATTATTGATGACATGGGAACCAGCTGCATCCCTCTTCCAGTACGGCAGTACCCCTAGCTCGTCGTCGTTACCTGTGGAAAAACTACTGATAGAAACCTTTAGATTTCTTAATTGTATGCAACAACGTCAAATCAGTCCCTCTCTGTAATACTAGATCTGCGGTGGAGTTGGTGTTTGATCACCCATTTATAACCGACATGCTCATCTAGCTATACGTATTTTGTACAGATACAACGCATTTCCTTTTCCCATCTAATTAAAGCTGGCATGCAATCTTGAGAAAGTTAAGTGAAGATCACCTCACAACTTGTATTATGGAAAGGATGTCTCTTTTTTTCTTTCTTTATTTCTTTTTGTCGTTTACTTACAGTATGTATATAGTTTACTTAATATCTAGTTTACTTATCATTTATCATTTGTAATGTATTCCATTAATATTATTATACGCAACCCTAAAATACACGCGGGCGCGCGCACAAAAGATTATTGTTATTCTCTTCAAAATGCATTACTATTCAAACAAATAAATATTGCTCTGATTTTTTTCATTAATATAAATGTCCTGAGTATCTAGAGTAATTTGCATACATTTTAATTAATTTTATAAGTCATGAAGTTAATTATCATGTAAATTTCTAGTAGTCCTGAGATTTATGAAACTTAAACTGATAATTTTAAAAAAACCAAATTCAAAACCGGACTAGTTAAACTATACCATTAAAAATTATTGCTTTTCTATTTTTAACTTGGTGCTCATCTCTGCAATGGACTCTACAAACATAAACTCGCACATGGCTACACCGATTCTTTCTATTGCTGCAACGATTCCTTCCCCTGTTGACGTCCCTTCCTTTGTTGTAGCTCCTTCATTTGGTGGATATTAATTCTTTGGTGGTTTCCCTTCATCTGCTACCATGATTAATTCCTCTGTTGTTATTACCAACGCCTCTGTTATTGTCTTTCTGTCTCTCATGCTGTAGCCACCTCTGCTGTTGTTGTTCCTCAATCAAACACTCAACAAATAATCTTTTTAAAACTATCACGCATCAATTTTTTATACTGGAGAATGCAGATGAAACCTTACTTATTAGGCTAAAGAGTGTTACTTTTTTATTTTAATTGTCTGTATATTTATAAACACTGACTAAAAGATAGGTTGCAAATAAGTAGAAGTGTTAGTGGATATATTTCACATTAAATAAAGGGAAAATTATATTGATATTTCTATAGTTTAGTTATTTTTTTACTTTATCATAATAGTAAAAAAAATAAAAAAAATCGCAACCCTCACTTTCTCTCTGGCAAACAATACTACCTTCACCAAAAGAATCCATACTTTTCAATGATAACAGTGAGCTTCTTAAAGAGAAGACATGGTGCAATTGTGTAGCCAAACGGCAACTCCAAAATGATTCAGGTGCTGGACAAATCCACGTATCTTGACCATCAGACCATTGTCTGACAAAATTAAAAATGAAAATAAAAATAATAAGTTAGGGTTTTTAAAAAGATTCAATCAAGCTAGCTCCATGTAGCATCAGGACTTTTTCCAAGATTGGACCGAACAGCATCCATGTAGTTGCAGTTCCTCTTTCCGGTGAGAGGATCCGATCACCAGAGCGGTAGCTGACAGAGAGCAGAGTAGAAGTACAGGAAGTGACTAAAGAGAAAAACAAGTTGAACATAATTATTATTTTTTATTTACTTGAAACCTTACTTGGTCAAATCAAATTTAAGGGGAAAATGATGTAAACAGGTTGCAATGAATTACCGGTTCGCTTGAGGCCGTCAAGAAGTACAAAAATAATCGAAGTTTTTGAAGGGAAAAACGGGTTTTAAAATTAATTTGGAGTTTTTTAGGGTTTTGAAAAAAATAAGAATAATTAATTTACAATTTGCAACTACAAATAGAATAAAAACCAAAAATTAGCTTTTGATTTTAGTGAGATTTTGTGTTATTAAAGAGAGAAGAAATCAATTAGATTTTGAAATCAATTTCTTTTTCTTTCATGAATAACAAATTTTGGTGATCTATTTGTCTTTTCATTTAAATTTAAAATTTATTTTGATATTAGATTTAAATGGTAATTTTTAAAGAAAAAAATAGAAGTAAAGTGAGAAATAGATTAAATTATAACCGTGTAAGGGTAATTTTCTCTTATATAAATATAAAATAATATAAAATTTGGAAGGAAATAATAATAATAATAATAATAAAATATTTCCATTAAATTTGGTACAGGGCATGTGATTGTCTTTCTTTCTCGTTTCAATAGCAACACTAGTAAGAAAAACTTTTACCAAACACATCAAATACTTTTTACAAGCACCACAGTAAAAGAAAATCCTACAGCATTCCCAGACTATAATAATTGAAACGGCCACGTATCATTGAGATTGCCACGTACGCACTTCGGCTAGCAAAGCAGACCAAGCTGAGCAATATTGAATAATTCCACGCATCCCAAAATACGAATTTCTTGTTCTCATAATGATAATTAGATGAGAAAAAAATTAAAGAAATCTCTGCTGACAAACAATGGTCTCTCAGTAAGAAAATAGGGATATGTTTTTTTCTTTTTATTATTGCACACTGTAGACACAAGCTGTCCAGGATGTACAGATTGTACAGTGAGCTCAAGCTACGTGTCTAAGGTCCAGATAAATGGATAAAAGCTTTTGAATTAGCACCAACAATTGAAAATTAAACAATAGCCATCGTACAGGGAGGAACCGGAAGTCCTAGTTTGAATTTTTCCAACAGCCGTTATAACGTGCTGGTGCCATTTCCCAAATTTTAACTTGTATCCCCGCAAGATCTATACATCAGAAACTCAGTTCAGGTTGCGAAGTTCAAGGTCAAGGCACTGGATGATCAGTCCAAACATGTTGCTCTGCTAATCACAAGGACCTGTGTAGAATTTAGAGACACCAGTATCATTGCTGTTGGAGTGACGCTTGAATTATAGATGTAAGTGATGGATGAATTCGAGCTGTTCTCAAAGAGCGAGCTTCACTTCTCCCTTCTGCGTACTCCTCTCCTAGCGGCCACCTTGGCCGCAGATCATACTAATTCACACAGCAAACAAGTATTAGTCAAAGCTGTAACAAGACACCTTAAGCATACACAGCATAACTTTAACTAAATAAGTCAGACAAAAAAATGTCATCATCCAGGCTACTAATCAGGCACAAAGTGGTTCTCTTCTATTAATCTGCTCGTTAGAGAGGTATGACTACCATTAGGGCATGGTCTCAGCCATAATTCTCTTCCATTTATAAAATGATTATGTTGCTAAAAGAAATTTTAGATTTATTAGATAATTCCTAATGGAAACTTTGTGGCTTGAAATCCTTTCGATGGTTTATCCAAAGCGGGGTCCAAATGGAACTTTGATATGAGAGGGAGAAAAGATTGTCCTGGGTCATATATAAAGCATGAGCCCACTTCCGTAACTCTTTAACATATCCAGAGCTCAATCATATTCAACTATAAATAAAATATAAATTACTGCAGCACTTATGGATGCTGATTGTTTGGAAGTTAACTGACATATGATAACTACAAGATGGCGATGATGATTCGCCTCCAAATTTTTTGGACCAGTTCTAAGAAACATTGAAACAATGGTGTTACATTACTCAATTATGTGATAGGAAGAGAGTGATGAAACAAAACAAAAGTCAGTCATGAGTTTAAGAACAAACCATATAATCTTCATGTTCATCTGCAGGGGGTGGAGGATCAAATCTACCCATGCAGAAGTGTTCAATGCCAGTCCAAGCTACCATTACACCTATAGCGATGAAAAGCACCACCATCAGTTACTTTCTTCTTTGAGATGATAGTGTATTTGCAAACAATATTGATTGTCAACTTCTGGATCTACATAATTACAAAAACTGACTCTATGCTGGCTTTTAGTGCAGACCTATACATGCCAGACAACCTTAGATTGCTGCAAAGTTGGGTTTTTTATTCAAATTGAAGTTTCTCTTCATCTCTCAGCTACCAAAACGGAAAATTGACCTTATTGCAACAGTGAATACCGAAAGGAAGGTGGTGGGATTGAAGCTCTGAAAACATGACAAGTCAGAGATGACTCATTCTCACTAGAAAGCTGCCTTTTAACCCTTGCATATACTCATTATGGACATTCTTTCTAGAAGGGCTAAAGTTATTTGCCTTTAGGGGATGTATATCAAAATATATAGCACTTTTCATCAGCATGAAAAGAAAGGAAGAATCTAGGCCATTCAGGGGTTCCAAAAAATTACCTTTTAAAGGATAGTATCAAAATTAAATTGTCTTTAAATGACCCAATAACTAATCTTCCTTTTTGGCCCAAGGTCATGTTTTACCACACCGCAATCCATTTAAAAGTTTGAGCGTAAGATCAGAGATAAAACTTACCATTATCAGTACAAAGCTTTGGAGGAGGGCAAACAAGTTGAAGACTGTTCTTCTTCACAACATGATCAAGCCGAGCCCTGACATACTGATTTGATGCAACACCTCCAGAGACCACCTGCAGGAGGTGAGAATATAGATAGCTATCATCATCAATACAAGCCAGAAATTAATAGAAAGCATTAGTAAATCAATAGGTTGTGATGGAGCAAACAGAATTTTAAAATCGCAAGGCATGTCACCAAATGCTTTATTGAAGGCTCGATCTTCCTTGCCCATTCAATTGCCCGGTCACACCTTTCCTCTAAATGCAATACAGCAACTCGCTGCAAGAAACAGCCTTAGAGGGAGCGGAACAAACAAAAAGAGCGTGTTTATACTAGACTTCAATAAAGATTAAAAACAAAATTAACCAAAGGAAGGTAACCTGAAAAGAAGCTGCAATGTCAGCTCGGGACCTTCTATCTTGGCTACTTGCAGAAGAAATGGGAATTTCAGCATTGCTGCACATAATCTACACACACATCAATAGGCAGGAAAAAATGTATAAATTGGCTCATTGTTTGCATAGGCCATTATATCCACGTGGGGGAATAAGTTACCAGAGATAGTAGGAGTTTGGTGTTTTCTACATACATGTTTTTGGATTCAATTGCCAGCCTCACTTGGGTCTTCAAACCAGCATACGAGAAGTTGCAATCTTTATGCTGTTTCATTGGAGTCTGAACAAAAACAAATAAGGTACTTTGGAGAGAGCTAGAAAACAGAAAAATGATATTCATTTTACGCACTCTAGCAAACATGACAACAATGAGAAAATAAGTAAATGAACAAATAAAAAGTACGATAGATAACTAACTGAAAATTTTATTGATTCTGCATCACCCTCTCGAGCAAGTTCCTCTAGGGCTGGTCCACCACTCCTGCTCATGTCAAGACCAAGCCATTTTGCTGTCTTGTCATATGCCTCACCAATTGCATCATCAATTGTGGTCCCAAGTTGTATGTAGTGGCCAAGGTCATGAGCAAGGATAAGTAGATTGTGTCCTCCTGAGAAACAGAAGCAACTGAAATCAATGGTATGCTTGCAGCCACAACAACTCTCTTAGGTGGGACGCCCGAAGCTAAGCTAAAACTCATGGTATCATGATGTTGATACTCTCACACACACACACACAAAGCAATCAACTCAGTCAGTGCAAGTTTGGATTACATGTATGTTGGCTTCACTCTTGCTTGCAAACACCACTATCAGAATCCAGCTTAAACTTTTGATGAATAATATGATTGATTGATCAGCTTTAACTACATCAACTTAAGTCAGATGGGCCTCTGTTAATGAGCAGAATTGAGTCATTGATAATCACATGGCAATTACTTTGTGTTGCATGAACCTGCATGCTCACAGCTTTCAAATCACACAAATATGGCCTAATTTGACAACCAAGGGAAGAGCAAATCCAACCAAACCTACTCAAACAATATTTGCAATTCCATTGATTTTGAATGGGACTTTTTTGCCCTTGGTTCCTAAGATAAAATACCCAGCTTTCTAAGTATCAATCCAACCCATCCACTCACACACATGCTAACCTTAAAATTAAAACATTCAGCAGAGGAAAAGAAAGAATCAATAATCATATGATGGTCTTACCTGAAATAAGTAAGGCCATGAAAGGAAATTGCAACTCACGTTCAATTAACCTAGAATAAGAAACACAGGTGATGCAGATGAGCATTTTATAACTCAATTTTGAGTATGAATCAAAAGCATAGACATACAAGCTTCTTAATGTCCAGCGCAATATGGAAATAAACATGTTTTTAGTATGTTTTAGTACACATTGTTGTCTTGTGTGGCTTAGCTATTCTTTGCTCTTCATTCATTATATCATTTTTGCTTCCATACCTGGCTACTAGAGCATGAGCCTCCATATGGTGGATGCCAATGATTGGTAGATTGAAGCTACCAGCAAGTTTACGAGCTTTTCGTACACCAACTGCATCAGAATGCATAAAGAAATTGCCCTAAGGAGCTATTTTGTACTTGAAACAACAAAATTACGTAACAGTACAGAGGGATGCCAGAATATAGACCTCATAGCACAAGATAAAATCAAAAGACAAGTTATTTGTTCTCTCTTGCCCAAACATGAACTTCGACGAAAAAACCAAGTTGAAAGCCAAGCTACCATAACACTAGCAATATTAGTTAAGGTTCTTAGAACTAGAACAATGCTCTTGTCTAGCTATTTATGCAAATAAGCATACATTGACATATTCCATAAGCACTTCACGATAAGGCTTAAAAATAGAGCCATTTTTCAACCTGGTAGCACAGGTTTTTACAGGCAGAAATTCATCTGTACCCTGTATAAAGCAGAATAAGGCAGAAGACACTACACAGACAGAATTATCCAATGTTGTCTGAAAGTATAATTAAGTTTCTTTATCTAATTTGTACTGGGTTCAACAGTACTATACAATGGTGACAACAATTTACTCTCAATAAGATCAACAAGGGAAAAAATGAAACAGAAACATATGCTAATCAAATTACCGCGAAGACATAGGCTCAAACCAGGACCGATTGTAACAGCTACGGCAGATAGATTAGTTGCTGTTAAATTAGCTTTATCAAGTGCTTCCTGTACGACCTGTCAAATCACAAATGTGCACTCCCGCACAAACTCACATCCATTACAAAATTAAAAACATGCGTTACAAAAAAATAGACTAAATTTCCTAGTTAGAGATGATACCTGATCAATAACTTGGGAGTGTGCTTCTTCTGCCATTTTAGGAGCAACACCACCATATTTTGCAAGCAAATCTGCCTTCATTAAAGTTAAGATTTAAAAAATAAGGTAATGGAATCATACATTAATTACCCAAATACACAGATTCACAACTGATTTTTGTCAATTAAGTAAACAAAAGGTCCATTAATAGGCAAGATAAGCAAAAGCCTATAAAAAAATTACACTAAAGACATTAAACAAATACCTGAGAAGAAACAACTTGACTTAGAATCTCACCATTGCCCCTCACCTAAAAAAAGCGCCGAAACCCATTAAAATTAGCACAAAATCAGAAACAATAAATAGTTCAAGAAAGACACGATTGGCATACAACAGCAGCTGCAGTGTCATCACAGCTAGTTTCGATTCCAAGAACAACAAGATCATCCTTAGAAACCAAAGTTTCGAATTGGGGTTTTAGTGAAGTTGAAAGTCTTGAAGTGGAATGAGTGGATAGAGAATGGAGAGGTGACCATCTGGGGATTATTGGTTGGGGTTTAAGGGTTTTGAGACATGATGACAAGGAGTAAGGAATTGAGGGTTTCGGGTAGAACAGATTTAGGCGGGAAATTGTGGAAGATAGGGAAGACAACATTTTTTTAGAACCAGACACGGAAGCGAAGTGCAAAAGATTTTATAGCTGTTGTTCCGAGAAATAAAAAAAGAAGAAGAAAGAAAGACATTGCTATAACTATATGGAATACGGATTTTGAAAAAAATTATTTTGTATGAGTTTTAAAAACGTTTTTTTTTAAATTTTAAATTTTTTTATTTTTTTTATTAACTTCAAATTAATATATTTTTAATATTTTAAAATTATTTTAATATGCTGATATCAAAAATAATTTTTAAAAAATAAAAAAATATCATTAACATGTATTTTAACACAAAAAATTATTTAAAAAGCAATCATAATCATATTATCAAATAAATTATTACGATTGGTTGCTCTCTGGTATATAAAAAATAAGTATATTTAAAACAGAAAAGATAAGATAGAATAAAAAATAAAAAGAGATAATTATATTTGATAGTAGTATTAGTATATAAAATAAAATGATTTTATATTTGACTTGATTATAATAGATAAAATATAAAAAATATAAAAAAAATTATTTTATTTTTAATATATATTATTATCAAGCTTATATATTTGAAAAAAAATTATTGAAAAATATTGATTGAACTTGACCCGGTCAAAAAATCAGGTCATGAGTCTAAAACTTGTTAACTTTTTTGAAAAAAAAATGATCAAAACAAAATTACTTTGATTATTTTTTAAAAAGAAACCTAGTAGATAGGGTTGACCTTTTTGACTCATGACTTGAATCTTGTATCGAGTTAATTCTAGAGTCATGTTTTAAAACTACAATAACAATTATTTTTATTCATCGTTGACTCAGGTCAATCTATTTCAACTCTCACAACCAGTGACTTGGTTATTGCCCCGGTCAACTCTTAAATCAGTTTTTAAAAATATAATAAAAACAAATTTTATCATTTCATTGATTTAAATCGATTTAAATCATATTAACCCTTCCAAATCATTCATGACTCAAGCCTCGTCTTAAGTTCGTAATTAAATTTTAAAATTATAATAATAATAAATTTATTTTTATATTGATTCAAGGCTGAACTTACTCTCGGTCGACCCTTGTGTTTTAATTCAAGCTCAGCTTTTAAATGGTTGAGGAGTGAACAAATTTTAAATACAAGCTCAGCTTTTATACTTTCACTAAAACTCCTAACGAATCTTGCCTTGTTTCAGCCTTGAACGTCTGTCACAGCTCAGTTGCGTCGGATATAACACAGACTGCAGCTCTCAAAGCTGCCTTGAATTGTTCTGTTAGTAGTGATTGTAATACTAAAATCTTACAAATAACATCCATGAGCATATGAGATAACTCAAGTGGTAAATTCCAAAAAGTTCAGCTCCTAGCTAGCACCGAGATTTGGCAATAAAAACAACAATACTGAATCCTACCATCAACATCTGACATTCACTTTGAGCGACAAAATGCAAGATTTAAATATTTTAAACGCAAGAAGATAACGGGAAGCAATATTGAACTCGAAAATATTAGTCTTCTTTTACTTTCAATCATGAAAAGAGGTACAACAACACGCCTGGTGTGGAATACAAAATAATTATTACCAAAATTTTGTAGCAACCAGAGAACTAGAGTGACAAGAGAGATGTCTCACTTGAAGGTCAGTGTTCAGCAATTCCTCCGGTGATGCCTTTGAAAAGAGGGTGGAAAATTTTGTGTGATGGAATCTTGGGGCCACTTGCTCAAACTTTATGAGTTGAGAGCAAGCACTTATTAGCTTTGGAACATCTCAATAGGGAACTGTAACATCATTTTGAAATTTTTGCTGCCAGTTCCCTAACCAGCTTAGCAGCAACCATTCCAGTCATTCCATCAACAGTGTCACGTTGCGGATTGAATTCAACCACATCTGCTGCAACAACATCAGCTTGAAGGTTGTGGAGAATGTTGAGAACATCACGGAAAGAAAGACCACCAGGCTCAATATGAGATACACCAGGAGCAAAGGCAGGATCAAGGCAGTCCACATCAATTGAGATATACACACCTTTTACACCCTCCCCTAGTTTCTGTCCAAGAACAGACCATAAATAAAAACATGTTAAATCCCTAAACCAACTTTTACATGTATATGTCGTGTTTGAGGGGAGAGGGAGAGAGTGAGACCAGATTTTCCAACATCTGCCGATCCCTTGAGAAGGTTTGCATTTCATATTGCTCTACTCCAAACCGTTTGCCTTGCTCACGCCCTTCTTTTGTTATTGATCTGATTCCCACCTAAAGTCAGCATTCAAGCTCATCAATATAACATTAAGAAAATATCAGCTATCTTCACACCTCAAAATCTTGGGTGCAAACAATAGATACACTAGTAACTTTTGAAACAATGAGCCAAAAACATATCATTTCCCTCAACTTTAAGAACCTCTGATATTGCAATAACCAGAAGCTTTTGTAATACAATCACACTGGAAGGTTTAAAGGGATATCACCAATCTATACCTTTTGAATTGGGTATTTATCATATCATAATCAATTCTAGCTTCAAACATAAATTGCATGAACCAAGAAAGTTAACACCACAGCTTGAAAGTAGAAATATTTGCTAAATTAACCACAAAACATGAGACACAGAAAAGCATATTGAGACATACACACATACTTGCAAAAGCCGCCGAGCATAACCACCTTCCATGATTCGGGCAAACGAAGAAGCATGGGAATACTTATTTCCTTCAAAGCAATGATAGATGTCAGGATGGGCATCTAGATGAAGAATATCTACAGGTCCCCCAAGCTTCTCAGAGACAGCTCTTACCACAGGAAAAGATATTGAGTGGTCACCACCTAAGACTAACGGGTGCAATGGGTCCTGAAAGAGTTCATCAAACAAGTTGAAAACCTTCAGTTTCTTAGCTTCTGACATTCATTCAGAAAAAAACTTCTTAAAATTCCTAAAAATTCCCACTTATCAGAATCACTGATACCATACAAATTAAACGTGGAAAACAGAAATTAACTCGATTCTCGGAACAGATGCTGAACTGCAAAATTAGAAAATAGTATATGGTAATAAAAAAAAGGATAATTACAAAAACCCTCGTAGTTTGATCTGAACTTTACTTTTCCTCCATGCTTTTATAAATTATATATTTTTATAAATTACATTTTCCATCCTAGATCAAACAAAAGAATGTTATTAAAAAAAATCAAACAAAATGCAATGTCCAGGATGTAAAATGTTATTAAAAACAAGAGATTTTGTAATTATCCCAAAGATAAAAGCAATCACCTCTTCCATTACTAGCTTGACCGATTCACTAATAACATTCATCAGTCTATCATCATCCACACCACAATCTCGTATTTCTTGAACCGGAACATCACCAACATCAGTTAGCACCCGCGGATCGTTTAATTCTTTACCTGCGAGCAGCCAAGCTTCCTATCTCAGCATTAATCAATTTTAACATCATCAATCAAATCGGACCCCTTCAAAAACAATCCAACAATAAGCAGAATAAAACAAAAAGAGAGAGACTGTTCTCACAACCTTCTTCGGTGCTCGAATTCGTGCTGCCACACCAAATGGCCTCTCTAATACGCGGAGGAGCAAACGCCGGTCCTTGAAGAAACGATGAATTATGTCCCAAAGGAACTCCAAGAAGCGTTGCAGATGCTTTAACACCTCCTAATGCGCGTAAGAGTTCTCCCTGTGAGAACAAACGAACGTATAAAATAATTAAAAGTTATTTAATTGCAATTAAGATAATTATAATTATACCTTAAGCTTAGCGCGCTCACGAATAAGCGTGAGAGAAGCATCGATGACCCGATTTTGGCCTTTTTCTAGCAATTCGGGAGGGATATTTGCAGCTTTCAGCTTTGACAAGTAATGGATTCCTCTCATATCTGCAAAAACAAAAACTAAAATTTAATCACTTAAACCGATTCTCATACAAATCATAATTTAAATCCAAAGATTAATTAACAAAATCTTGATCATCAAAATTCTAGCACGATTTCAATTACTCCAGCAGTAAAAGAAAAAGAAGGCGATGGTTTTTGTTTACCGATAGGAAACAGTGATTAGCAGAAGAATCAGCAAAGGGATTTGGGGAGTTGGCGCTTATAAGGAGAAATGGCCGTTCAGAATTCCTATGCTGGAGTATGATCTGGTTTTTTTTTAATAATAATTATAATAAATAGGTAATGCGGGTTGGTGCGATATTGGATTTATTTTATTATATAATATGGTTCAGAATGAATGTTTGATTTTTTTTTTTTTATTCACGTGGGTTGTCCGGGCCAGCTTACACGCACCACGACTATTCCCCACGGCCCACTGGACATCCTGCAAGCCCAGGAGCAGGTAAGTCACCGCGGGGGTGACAGGCGTGCACATAGAAGGTCGAACCCAGAAGAGGGGGCGGAACAAGTCCACGATAGACCACAGCAGTTAAACCCTCATGTACTGGGTACACATGAGGGCTCGAACCAGGACACTCAGGCAGTGCAAAGCCTGCCAAGGCCACTGAGCTACAAGCCCCCTGTGTATGAATGTTTGATTTTGCTATAACGGGTCGAGTTTATGAATTGAAAAGACTCTATCATCCTTGGCAAGAACGGGCACTTCTCTTATTGATTTTTCAAGTAACAAGTGATTGGCTAACAGTGGATGCATAGTGTGTGTTTTAATGGGAAGTAGTTTATGTTTTTTTTTAAATAAAAAATATGTTTTTTAATTTTTGAAGGTGTGGTTATGATCTATTTAATCAATAATTTAATATGTTAAAAGGTTAATTATCACAAACCATTTTATTATTCTGTTCTTATTTCGTATGTTTTTACATGGACGATACAATAAATTTATTTATTTATGTTATTCAAATAATACGTAATGTATTTTGAGTATTATTTATATGATGATAAAAATTAAATTTTATTTTAAAAAATTTATAATGCTGAGTAGCTAACATTTTGTAAAATCTACATTTATTTTTGAATATTTTTTATAGTTTTTGGTAAAGGTAATTTAAAAAAACATTAACATAATAATTAAAGGAAAAAAAAAGATAGAGTGCAACTATAAAGGAGATTTGGTTTTCCAATATAAAGTTAAAATTTGATTTATGTTGACAAGGAAAAGAATATTGGATAAAAGATACTTACGGGCGGGCATCCAATGTGGAAAATAAATAAATAAACAAACATACAAGCTTTACTGAAATGAAGGGTAGATTTGTCTATTGAACTGAAAAAGGAGCGGTCCTGGAGGAAAGTCATGCAAGGACAAAAGACAGGAAGAGTGATGACGTCTGTCGTCAATTATGGTGATTTGCCGAGTCACGAGGCAAATCGACGAACTTATCATCCCAAAAGTGGGAACTGACGTCACTTACTTCCAGGTGCATTTTTGTGTCCTTGCGAATACATGTAATGTTTGAGAAAGTTTTGAAAGCATGCTTTTTAAAAATTAAATTAATTTTTTATATATATTTTTATTATTTTATATTCTAATATTAAAAATATTTTTTTAATACATTTTAATAAAAAAAAATATTCTTAAATACCCTTTAAATTATGCCACTACAATCATCATGCATCTTTATGGGTTGCCAAAAATTCTCGCGTAGCTGTTTTTTTTTTTTTAAATTAGCACAGTAAAATATTGGTAAAGCAAGAATATTAAATTATTCATAATTCGGATGAATTTTTTCTTATTCGATTTCCATTTGAGCTATAAATGAAAAGAAATATAATTCTAAGGCCCAATAATCGGAAATGGTATGAGTGTTTTTGAAGTTTTAGTTGATTTTGTTTTGGTTCGTGAAAGTGCTAGATTTGAACTTAATAGTCTTATAATTCTGGTTATTTGTGTATTTTTATGGATGGATTTTTCTACCTGTGCTCGAAGCATGTTCTTTTGACGAGTCAAATGTTGTTCCATGCTGTGACTTGCCTTTGTCTGAATCATGTTGATTATTATAGCATATGCACATGTTGGGAATGTATGCCATATTTGGAGTTTTGATATTCGCTAACTATAAGATATGTACATAGGATATGCATTGCAAGCACATGATATACATAGAGCTCGAATCTTCAGTTTACTCGGCAAGTTTGTACTGGGATTCACATTAGTTAAGTGAGTCATTGCAAGCTCATAATATATCTAAAGTTTGAATCTCCACTCCATGCCGCAAGTTTCTAATGAGGATTGACTTTAGTCAAGTGAGTTGTTGCGTTTTAGGATGGACTGACAAGTGAGTTATTGAAAATCGGCTTGTTTTCAAGGGTGGACTGACTTTGAAAATTCTTCTATAGATGGCATTATGTGATTCTAAGAGCTTTTTCTTTGATAATAAGGGATTTTTGGATGGATGCTTGGTGGTCTTTTCTTCTTCTTTCACTCACTTCTACTTTTTTGTCAGCTTTAGTTTTGCTACCAAACTCGAGCTAATATTTTTTTTTCCCTCCAAACTAGCTATTAAAATCCTTAAATTTAAGTTGTGCCGGAATAAGGTCCTGCAATCAGATTGAGTATTCAAGAACTGAGCCGATATCAGATCTTTCGTGCATCATTAGGATCCATAATTTAAGTAGTTCTCTAACAGTATTAAGGTTTTTAGTTGGTGTCCTGTGTCTAGGCTCCTGATCTTTGGGCTCAACTGTCGAGCATAGAAGGTTTTCCTTCTAATCAATTTGTTATTGGGATTTGCCTCCGATCAATCTGGGTTTTGGTAAGAGTTTTAGTTACAACTCCCACCACATACAATCTTTTATTTAAAGAAAATGTGATTGTGTGTGGTAGACTGGCATTCCTGACTCTCTTGTCCTGTTGGGGTCATGTTGATATACACCTCATGACATCTTTGGCTTCTTCAATCCGTGGATACTAGCTGCTTATACTTCTACGGGTTTCACCCTTTAAAGTTTCATTAACAATGTTTGGGGTATCATCTTGTGAATTTGGAGTGTTGTAAGCAACGAGAAGCAAGATTCTGTTTTCTTGAATCTATTTATTAAACATTTTTGTCATTTCACATAAACTCTTTGGTGTGATGTGATATGTGATCACCGCTCACAAGATTGCCCTTGCATTATGTGCAAACATAGCATTCTTCATTCAGTTTGCTCAATGGCATGAGCCAGAGTTTTGTTAATTTGGACTTATTTTAGGCTTATTTTGGATTTAGCATGTGTTACTGGGAATTGCTTGGGTTCTGCTTTCTTGCCTCGCTGATAGTCTTGGATATTATCCACGCTTTTGTGGGAATTTGCAGGTTGTGCCACACTGGTGTATTTTCAGAAAGAATTCTCCTAGACTATCCATCCGTTGAAAGTAGATATGCAACCCACTGGGTTGAAAGATAATCAACCCCGTGAGAACAAACGTCAGAAGGTCCACCCTCAACCCGTGGAAGATTCTGCAAATCAAAATCCAGAAGCTGGGGAAGCCTTGATATGCAAAATATTTACCAACATCTCCTCTCTGAAGTCAGCATACATTCAGCTCCAAGCTGCTCATACTCCCTATGATCCTGATAAAATACAAGCTTCTGACAAAGTTGTAATTTCTGAAAAATCTATCCGAGAGCAAGCATATCTGCAGGGAAAATAACCCCAAACCAATATTTGTTTCTCCTCAGGACTCTCGGTTAGCTGCAGAGATCCAAGAACAACTGAGCCTGCTCAAAACATACGAGGTCATGGTGAAAAATTCCAATCTGAAATCCAGAATAAAGATTCTGAGATCCTTCAGTTTGAGCAGATGATTAAGGAAGCAAGCCAGAAACGAGCAAAACTGGAAAAGAATCTTAAGCTCAGGGGTTTGTCAACCAAAGAATCAGAGGGTTCTGGAGATGAAAATGACTTTTATTCTGTGGATCTGACCCCAGAGCTCTTCACATCAGCCATAGAAACTGCATTCAAAGCCATTCATAATTTTTCTAAACCATTGATCAATATGATGAAAGCAGCTGGGTGGGATCTTGATGCCGCAGCTAACTCCATTGAATCCAACGTTGTTTATGCAAAGAGAGCTCACCAATAGTATACATTTGAGTCTCATATATCTCAAAGAATGTTCAGTGGGTTTCATCACGAGAACTTCTCAATTAAAGCAGACAGCGGGGCAGTTTCAAAGGAGAGTTTCTTTCATCAATTTCTTGCTTCGAGGGAAATGGATCCTTTAGACATGCTATGTCAGAACCCAAATTCTGTTTTTGGGAAATTTTGCACGAGCAAGTACCTGGTGGTGGTTCACCCAAAGTTGGAGGCTTCATTCTTTGGAAATTTAGATCAGCGAAACTATATTAAATGGGGAGGGCATCCAAGAACGCCCTTCTACCAGGCCTTCTTGAAACTGGCCAAGTCGATCTGGCTTTCTCACAGGCTTGCTTATTCCTTTGACTCAAATGTCAAGGTCTTCCAAGTCACGAGAGGGAGTGAGTTCTCATTGGTTTATATGGAAATTAAGTGTTGTAAAAAATCTGATATTGGATGAAAATGATCCAAAACCTAGGGCTGGCCTAATGGTTATGCCTGGTTTTTGGATAGGAAGCAGTGTGATTCAGAGACGTGTTTATCTCTTCGATGTGAAGTTTGCTGAATGATTATCGATGAGGTGATTATCCCACGTCGGTTAGGAAATGAGGGTCTTGGTTGCTTATATCATATCAAAAACACATGTTTTATTGCGAGACGCCTTTTAAGAGATATAACTCACTGAAAGTCATGTGAGACAATACTTCATGGTGGGCCTACCACGCTACGGATATGAACACACCTCATCAGTTTGGCGTTGTCTGTGAGAACGAGTCATGTGTTCTATCCAAGCCCCTCATCTGAGGGGTTCTGATGAGGCCATTATCCCACATCGATTAGGAGACGAGGGCCTTGGTTGCTTATATGGCACCAATAACACCTCTCTCATTGCGAGACACCTTTTAAGGGACAAATTAAACTCACTAGAAGCCATGTGAGACAATACCTCATGGTGGGCTTACCATGTCGCGAATATGGACACACCTCATCAATTACCAAACATGAACAAATATTTATTGTATTATGTCGTAATCTATGTACTTGTATTTCTCGTTGAATGTTGCGGATATGAACACATCTCATCAATTGGCGCCATCTATAAAAACAAGTCATGTGCTCTATCCAAGCCCCTCGTCTGGGGGCTCTGATGAGGCCATTATCCCATATTGGTTAGGAGACAAGGGCTTTGGTTACTTATATGGCACTAAAAACACCTCTTTCATTGGGAGATATCTTTTAAAGAACAAAACTTACTGAAAGCCATGTGAGATGATAATATCTCGTGGTGGGCTTACTATGCTGCGGATATAAACACACCTTATCAATTACCAAACTCGAACAGATATTTGTTGTATTGTTTATGTGGTGTGTTTCATTGTATTATGTCATAATCTATGTAATTGTATGAGATTAGATGAGCTTTCATATCCTCACTGCCCCTCACTCTGTCTCCGTGTCATGATCAGTAAATTGTTATGAGAAAACCAGGGCTATTTACTTGTGTGTATTGCTTGGAATTGTGGTATCATCTCTGGGATGGATCGAGGAAAATGTAAGACAATCCTATTAATGGAAAACAAGTATAAGATGTGCTCGAGGATCCGCAGGAGAATAAAAAAAGTGGATTTGATTGAGCTTGTGGTTGATTCTTGCCGAAAGATTACTCATCCTCAGGAGCACATGGTTTGCGAGGTATCGTCACCATTGAACACGACTTTAAGACCCTACATTATTAAAATGCTTTTGAATTTCCTGGAAGACCTAGTCTATGATTCTTGTTGGCAATAAATAATAGCTAGTGCCATGTTTATAGACAGGCCGCCGCGGGCATCGCCGAATCCTCTCTAGTACAACTGATCCAACGGCAGGGATCAGATAATCAGTTGATCCTACTATTTCTGGCCATTCCAAGTGAAAAGTTTACGTGATTTATCAATGCGTTACATGGAAGGGATCATCATATGGCCTCTTCTGTCAAATTGATCCAATTTTCTGAATCAGTAAGTAACTTAAAAGACCCTGAAACATTGACCAACAAGATGAACGTGCTCCTTCCCGAGAAACCGTGCCAGTGTTTTATGGTTAAATTAAGGTTTAGATAACCATTTATCTTTGTATTAAGTTTTGTTTTCTAAGAAACTCTTGATGATGCAGGTTTAGTGTTAATGATTTGACCGACCCAGAGAAGTATAATCCTCTTTTCTATTAGGCTTTCTTCAAGGACCAATTGAGTATAATTTGGGTTTAATACAAGTAACGTGTACGTAATTAAATCAAGTAGATGAAGTTCTAGCATGTGACAGCCTCTTTATATACACACATTACCTCATCCTAATGTCCTCAACTCAGTGTCTGACATATTTCCTTTCCCTCTCAATTCTACAACCTTCAACATTAATGGCTCGTCTCAGTCTTTTCATACTGCTTCTACTACTCTCTCTAGTTTGCATTACGGGCGCGGAGAAACCAGCTAGGTTTCCAAGACGCTCCCGGTCTCGGGCCTACATCGAAAACGCATGCACTAAGACCCTTTATCCATCCCTGTGCATCCAATACCTATCAGTCTCTGCAAACTCAATGACAATACAAACTCCACAGCAACTAGCCCAAGCTGCCTTATCCGTGAGCCTATACAAGGCCCTCCAAACAAGAACATTCATGTTGAAAGTGGTTAAGGAGCTCAAGGCAAGGAAATCCAGGGATTACCAATCAGTGAAAGACTGCTTAGATCAAATTGGTAATAGCGTGGATCAACTTAGTCAATCAGTTGGAGAGCTCCATCGCTTGGAACGCCCAGATGCTGAAGGAGGTGATAACGTCTTTTGGCACATAAGTAATGTTGAAACTTTTGTAAGCTCTGCCATGACTGATGCTAGCACTTGTTTGGATGGGTTTCCGGGGAGGAATATGGACAAGTCAAGGGCCATGATTAAGGCCAAGGTTTTGAACGTGGCTCAGACTGCTAGCAATGCATTAGCCTTGTTTCACCGGTATGCTGCAAAGTACAAGCCATAAGTCTAGATGTAATTAAGCTTTGCTTATGTTTCTGGATCAAACTTTGTAGTTCAACATTTCTTATTGTGTAATATAGATGTATGCACGAAAGTGTTCAAAGAAGGCATTTGTGAGTGTGAGTTCTGTGAATTTCTTGTAAAGTTATATACAAAGTGAAAGTAAAACAAATTACATTCAAGAATCAGTAATAACTGAATAGCAATCCCATCCTTTTGCATAAGCTGTGGAAATATTTTTTCCTACATCCAACGCAGTTGATGAATTTTAACCCACCCCCCGGATTTATCTAAACCTTTGACCTAACTAGTCCGTCGCAATAAATCCATCCAGAACTCTCTTCAAATGTATATATGGGCCTGTGATGATCAAACCATTAGCCGAGAATTAAAACCATTAGCCTAGAAATAAGCATCATCAGATTTTATTGCTTAAAATGAATTTTTATATACATATTTTTAAATTATTCATGTTAATATAAAAATAATAATTTTTTAAAAAATAAAAAATATTATTTTAATATATTTTCGAATAAAAATACTTTGAAAAACAATCATTAAACACAAATTTAATTAGAAAATTAAGTCTATCCAATATTAATTATATAGGTATCTTATTTAGATTGTTAGCTATAAGCTAATGGTGCCATAAAACAACGGTTCTCAAACTTAGTAAAGACCTAAACAAAACTTGAAGCGATGGCATGAAGATCATAAAGCAAGTTAGATCTTAAGCAAGGATTTTACATGCTTTAAGGAGCTAGAAGCAATACCTCAATTAACATATTTGGCTAGATATCATATGGAAATAAAATAAAGGTCATGAGAAGGGATTGTTTTTATATTGTAATCTCTCAATTGACCTAGCATATATATTCTCCACATGAATTATTTAAATTGTTGGAAAATTAATTTGTTAATTAAGAAAACAATAATATAAAATACAAATATAATACTTGATCACCTTGTCAACCAATCCGTTGTAGTCTAGCTGGTTAGGATACTCGGCTCTCACCCGAGAGACCCGGGTTCAAGTCCCGGCAACGGAATTTTTGAGTTCCATTTTCACCCTCTGAGCGGGTGCACGGAATGAATGTTTGCATATAACCGTACCAGATCTTTCAGCACCTTTAAAATAAAATCCAAATGATATAAACCCTAGAAACATTTTATCACCTTTTTAACTAACCAGTGTACAACAAATATTTGCACAACGTACAACCACTCGCTATAGACCATTTTTTTTTACAGGTATTTGTAAAACACCCTCTCCATTTTGGATCAAAGACAGTGTTAAATAAATCCAGGCGGGAATTCAATCGTTCCTTTCTCTTCCCTCTCTTCCATATCAAAAAAGACTGCCGCAACCGGAGAAGTTCCGACTCTTCTTTAAAATGCCGGTATCGGAATCAGTGGATGAAGACGATGAGCACGATTCCAAAGATACAGTTCTCCAAAAATACTTCTTACAGGAATGGAAACTTGTCAAATCCCTCCTTGACGACATCGTTTCCAATCAAAAAGTCTCCGATCTCTCCTCCGTCCACAAGATCCGCTCCATTGTACTACTCTCCGCTTCCTCTCCAACTTTTGTAGTTGTTTCTTTTTGTAATTTTTATTATAATATTTTTTATGCAGATGGATAAGTATCAGCAGCAGGGTGAGCTATTGGAGCCGTACCTGGAGAGTATAGTTTCTCCATTAATGCAAATTATTCGTACTCGAACGATCGAATTAGGTTTTGAATCGGATGAAATTCTTGAAATAATAAAGCCGATCTGTATTATTATTTACACATTAGTTACCGTTTGCGGTTACAAGGCGGTTATTAAGTTTTTTCCACATCAAGTTTCGGATTTAGAGCTTGCGGTTTCTCTGTTAGAGAAATGCCATGGCGCGAATGCTGTTACCTCGTTGAGGCAGGAAAGTAAGGGAGAGATGGAGGCGAAATGTGTGATGCTTTTGTGGCTTTCTATTCTTGTTCTGGTTCCGTTTGATATTTCTTCTGTTGATACTAGTATTGCCAGTAGTAACGAGCTAGGTGAACTTGAGTTAGCTCCTCTTGTTTTGAAGATTTTGAAGTTTTCTAAAGATTATCTTTCGAATGCTGGTCCTATGCGGACTATATCTGGATTAGTGCTCTCTAAGCTTATTTCGCGTCCTGATATGCCAATGGCCTTTACCAGGTTTTAACATTGCTCTTGTTGGTGTCTATTTTGAAGCATTGTTGGATAAGCATGGTTGAATATCTGTATTTTGTTTTTATTTTTCAGCTTTATTGAATGGACACATGAAGTTTTATCTTCTGGCACAGATGATTTCTCGTCTCACTTTCAGTTATTGGGTGCCGTGGAGGCATTGGCTGCCATTTTCAAGGTTTGCTTTTGTTGATTTTGTCATATTGTTATGATGCAAATAAGTTTTGCATGGGAAATGGATGATGCCTTTTGTTTGTATTCTTTCTTGTGTGCATTTCTCTTTGCCTTGTTTAATTTATAGTTTTCTCATATACTATTTGTTGTGGTCAGGCTGGTGGTCGCAAAGGGTTAATGGGTGTGGTTTCCACTGTTTGGACTGATGTGTCATTGCTGGAAAAGTCCGGTACTGCTGCTCATAGTCCTTTGCTTCGCAAGTATTTGGTGAAGTTAACACAACGGATAGGTCTTACTTGCCTCCCTCCTCGTTCACCAGCCTGGTGTTATGTGGTTAGTATTGCTAAATATTTATGGACATCCTGGTTTAAACTTCAAGGTTTTGACAAATATATGGCCTTGGGAGCTGCTAACTATCTTCAGGAAAATTTTAAAACATGTTCTAGTTTGAAAGTTTCTTTTACGAATCTTTTGCTTACAAGGGACTTTGCATTTTAGTACCAAGTTCAGAATAAAAGTACAATTTTAACATGTGCATAATTAATTAGAATCTTCCTTCTGGTTTCTGTGCAATAAATGTAAGAAACTACTCTTTCAACATCAATATCGACATGTCCCATGGCCAGCGATTATCTCTGTGCCTTTCATATGATCTCAGTACATTGGCTGTTCAGCTTGTAACATGACTCGTGTATCTTGTGGAAATTGAAGTTTGCAGGGTGCCAAGCCATCCTGTGTGTCACTTGTCATGCTTTTTTGTTATGTCAGGTGGACAAGACCGCTTTGCATTTCCAAAGTGGGAATTAATGATAAACTAAGGACAGATTTGAGGCTTTTTTTCCTTGCAAAATGCCGAGGCCATTATCCCTAAACATTATC
>Ga0325404_1000780_pt1 | contig 32350 bp, 19 predicted proteins | sample PopdelMetagenome_18_FD_205664 | JGI IMG/M metagenome (GOLD analysis project Ga0325404, IMG submission 205664) | Populus deltoides microbial communities from Bellville, Georgia, United States - Xylem-Control-R1 | ecosystem: Host-associated > Plants > Phyllosphere > Stem > Wood/Secondary xylem...
TATATATATATATAAGAGTTTCACTCAGAAAATCATCTACAAAGTTTAAATTCAAGTTGTAACATTTGACAATAAGTATCAACACAAGAAGAAACTGACATTGATCTTCACAACATTAACATAAGAAGCAATAAAATACTAGCTCGAAGAGGTCTGTGAGCAATGTTATCAGAAGACAAACAGAAGCTCATAAGTTCCAGAAGGTGAAAAAAGATATGGGGAACAAGTTACCTTAGTTAATTCCACACTGTTAGTAAAATCCAGTTCGTCAGGATTGATTTCATATTCCGGGACCTCACGTGCATGCTTAACGTGCATAGGAGCCATCTACATGAACAGAACAGATCCAAGACACAATAAGAAAAACAGGTCAAAAGTAAACTGATGCATCATGTAAACAACAAAACTGATAACATACCAGAGGTTTTGCACCACGTTTCTCCAAGAGTTTGATCACATCATGGTTTTTGTAAAATATAGCATCTGCAAGAGGCTGTTTAAGCAACATCAGTTTACTGAGAAAAAGAAAAGAAAAAAAAACTCTTGACTATCAGTTAAACAACAAACCAAACGATACATTTTAGTATTTAAAAAACCCCAGGAATGCTCGGGTTTGTAATGCTCTCCGTGCAACTGGAGAATTTGAAAGCACCCCATATCTTACTACCTAGCATCAGCAACAGAACCCACTCCAAACTGGCAATATGAAACCCTTGGGCTCAAAACAAAATGCTTGAGCAAATTGCCTGTGCTAACTCAAATGGCATACACCGCATGCCTCCTCCAAATTAACAACAAAATTATTTAACACAAAGCAAAATTCCTAACTTCATAATCCACAAAGTCTATCTACCCATAGGCTTGTTAGGAATCAAACTCAAATCTCAGGCCGAACAACATCATCAACCCCAAAAAAAATATTAAAAAAAAAAGTTCAGCCAACCAGCAATCTAATCTCTCAAAACAACTATTTCAACAATCTGAAGAAACCCAAATCAGAAAAACAAAATCATTATCCAAATACATACAGTGCTACCCCAACGATCCTTGGGGTCAATTTCGGCCCCATGATCGAGCAAAAGATCGACAACTTGAGTGAGGCCTTGACAAGAAGCAATATGAAGGGCAGTACGGCCATCAATATCACGAAAATTAACATCAACATCAGAATTCACCAAATCTTTGATCCCTTCTAGATTTCCTTCATTAGCTAAGTACATTAGCCTCACTCCTGGATCAACTCCATCCATATCAACATCAGATTCTTCTCGGTCTCTCTCCGGTGCTAGTGACGATTGCTTTCCTAACGTAAACCTCAATGGATTCTTCCCTTCCATTATTTTGAAAGAAGAAGATTTCGTGGGGCTGGTTAGGAAGGAACGATGGAAGGGCAATTTGATACTCTTTTCTCTTCTGTCGCTGACTGCTTAGAACCCTAAAATGGAGAAGGAAGCAATGTTGGCTTTAGCTATACACGCGTGAATCATTCAAATTCGGAATCTTTTTCCTTATCTTTTTTTTCCCCAAAGAAAGAAATGTGAATTTAAATTGGAATGTGTGATTCACGCGATTACGTGCGCCTGTGATGACAATTGTGATGTAAGCGTGAAAGGAAGGAGGCGGTTGCCTGCGGAGAGCCTCAAACGACGCCGGTTTCCGTTTCAAGATGCAGTCCACTTGTTGATAAAGAAAGACGGAGAGGTCATGCATGCATGTCATGTGATGGGGTAAATATAATATGTTATAGGTTTTATTTTATTTTTTTAACTTTAGCGAATCAAGAACAAATAAAAAAAATATAAAGAAAATAATAATTTAAACGGCGGAAATGTCGGCAATGTCAATTGTCAACTTAAAGATGGATAAGATCACGTGGAAAAACTTAAGATCCAAGTAAGCAACTGATATCAAGCTCATCTTTGCTGGGAAATGCTGGCCATCCTCGCAGTCAACATAAGACCTAGTAGTAATTGGCGTTATCTTCTCCCTTCGCAAGTCAGTGGCCCTTGTTAGGGTTATTTCATTCGCTTAGACCGGCACCCCATTCTAGAGATGCTTTACTTTGTATTCACATTTCTGTTCACAATATCCATTTTCGGCTTCATCTTCGTGGAAGGAAGACGACCCGTGGAAAACTAGGCCAATTTGCTTGCCGATATTTTTTTTCCATAAGAAAAGTAATTAAGAAACATATTTCAAACATGAATGAGTTGAAAATATATTTTTTTAAGAAAAGTAATTAAGAAACATATTTCAAACATGAATGAGTTGACAATATATTTTTTTAAATTTGATTTTTTTTAAAAGGACATTAACAAGAGAAAAATAATTAAAAATTACAAAAGAAGCATGCAAATGGTTGAAATGCATTGAAAACATGGTTTTTTATATTTTTTTTGCTTTTTTTTTTGGATTTCTAGCAACATATTTTGAAAAGGAGGATAAAAAATTCGGTTATAACAATTATCCTTCTCTTTACAACGTTTATGATATAAAGTCTTGTAAAAGATTTTGTATAGTAAGTTTGTAGAGAAAAAGATGTTGTTTTATCTTTTAAGATGGGTACAATTGTTTACGTGACCAACCTGTATGTGAAAAATATGAATATTTCTTGAAATGATATCATTGATCTGGATGACCTACCTGTTTGTGAAATTTTAAAAAAAATAAAAATTATCTTGTTGTATCGGATGACTTGCTCGCTTGTGAGAAAATTGAATTTTTTTCAAGATAATCTCATTGTACATCAAGATAGTCTTATTGCACCGGATGACATATGGTCTCATTATGCTTCAAGATTGTCTTATTATACTAGGTGATCTACTCTCTTATGAAAAATTTATAACCTTTTCAAGATGGTTTCATTGTATTAAACGACCAACCCATCAGTGAAAAAATTAAAGATTTTTTAAGATGGTTTGAAATACCGACATGGAAACGATTGGTTGCTCGTTAATGCTAGACATGAACGATATGTCGCTTAAGATATCAGTTTTGACATTAAACCACTTGACCTATCACCTAGCCACTATTCATTTTTTTCCACTTTTAAAACTAAAAAAAAAAAAGACCTAGTCAAGTTCATGGCTTTCAACCTATGGTTCAACACCATCTTCCCACAAAAACACATTAATCTCGCACCCAATCAATGAACATGATCACGACCTCTAATTTTAACCACTCAGATCTTCTTTTTTTACCCCCAAAACTCCTTCTAGATGCAACAAAAGACCTTCCACACACTAGATAAAAAATACAAGTTGTGTATGCCTTCCCATGCCTGCTACAAAGTTGGACATGTTTTAGTCCTCAACATCAATCAAAGGTCATCATCTCTTATTAAGTATCAAAGGTTAAGATATTGCCAACACATATCTCTAGATTCTCCCTCACTTGCCTATAAACCCCTTATAAAATCCTAAATCAAGCAGCGAGGGAGAGGAACAAGAATAAGACCTTTAAATAAAGACATTGTAATTCTAACCCTAGTCTTCACCTTCTTTCAATACTTCAAAACCCTTCTGTCACAAACTCCAACTATTTAACTAATAAAAGCCAAGTCAATTCATTCTCACCTCTAACCATTTTACCTTAGTTTCAAAAGTTGTAACGTTTAAGACATTAAAGCTTCGATGAGATAAGGTGTAGTAAAATGAAGGATTTTTCCACTTATTTTTAGTGTTGTAACTGTATAGTCCCTTAAGTTTTTTTCTCTTTAGGAAATGAACATTAAAGCCTTTTAAGTATCAAGGTTCACGTCAGAGGAGTTTAGCATATAGGTATGATTTCTCTCTTTAACTTGTTTTATGATGTGGTGAGTTGATAATACCACATTTTAGTTTAAAATGATCTGTCATTTTAGGATTTATCTAGGCAAGGTCAAGAATTGTTATGAACTCTTTCTAACACATATGTTTCTTATTATTAAAATAAGTTATAAACTATAAAAGAGAGTGGTGGTGTGTCCATTTGTTTATTTTCTTTTCTTGACAATAATATAAGTTCCATTTAAGACAAAAAGTTTTTTTACTTTACTATGAGTTCTATCTTCATAACTAAACATGTTCTGTCATAAGATGTTTGTTGTCTTTTCATGCCATTTTAGGTATAATGTGATATAGTTTGAAAAGGAGGGTCGTGAACTTAGAAAGAGATATGGATACACATTGGTTAAAATCTATATTTTATGGTTAGAGAGGTTATGCTTAAGTTGTGAAGGTTAATAATGTGAACCTCATAGATTTAAAGATCTAGAAATCCATAGTTAAATTGACTCTTTCCAAAAAAGCTAAATTTAGGCTTGTAATTGAGCTTGACACGATGATAATCTATACCAAGGCATCAAAAATATAGAAACCATACCTTCATCTAACACCTATAAAGAGATGCTAACAAAAAGTATAGAACATGTTATGAAGTTTGATTAATTATTTGATAAGTAAGAGTAGTTCAATAAAGAACCAAATTAAGAGAATTCATCTCTCACATATAACAGATGGGACAACGATGTATTGTCCAACTTTAAAAAATAATGTCTTATAAAATAATATTTATACTTGAAATAAATTAAACCCTAGATGACATAATAGGCTAACATAAACTCAAATTAAAATAAGGCCCAAACTATCTTAAATAAGGCAACATGAATAATAATAATAATAATAATAATAATAATAATAATAATAATAATAATAATTTTTGAAAAATAATGCTAAGTAGTCGCACAATATGGATAAGAAGAAATAATTATTGAATGAAATCTTTGCTTAAAAAAGACCTTTAGCCGAATAGGTTATGATGCTGCCACCTGGAATCCAAAACAAACAAGAAAATAATTCTTCCAATCCTTTTATCTGGCTCACAAGCCATCTAAGTATCCAGCCTCTAATGATAATCTACATGAACCACCAATAAGAAATCGCATAAAACCTTTTAGAAAAGAAAGATTGTTATACATTTGAGTGTTAGCTTTTTTTTGTGTGTTTCAAGTATTTCTATAATTAATGTAGTTTTTCTTCGTGTATAGAAAATAAAAGACATAAAATTTTATTTATAGAGAAACCTAAAAACATATAAATGACAATATCGATTTGTCTCTTAAATAATATCACATATGTTATTTCAAAATAATTCAAGAAATTTATCCAATTAGGTCCCTGCTTACCGACGAATAAATTTTTTTAAAATAATATCTCTTAATAAGATTTTTTTAAAAATATTTTTAAATAATTACCAACGGAATTACATACGGTATTTTTCTGAGGGAATTACAGACAGAATAAAGCAGGTAATTTTTTTTTACTCGCTTTTTCCGTCAGTAAATCCATCGGTAATAATTTTTTTTATTACTAACAGACTTACCGATGGATAAAAAATTACCGACGAAAGATTCACCGAGAGAGCATTTTCATCGGTGATTTTATTGGTAAATTAATTACCAACAGAATAATAGTGCAAATACCAACGGGAAATTCCGTCGGTAAATCTAAAGATTGTGGTAGTGTGTATAATCAAAACAAAAGCATAATATTACTCAATTCAATTTTCAATTTACATCTTATAGTAATTTAAGAAATTTAATTCAAGCCAAATCTCATACTCAATACAAATATGCATGAATACACTAGAGTCAATGCGTAGACAAGACTCTATCTTAACTTGTTTACACTTAAAATTCCATGTAACAATTGACAACAACAATAACAGAAACCAACATTATACGGCAAAAAACAAAAACAAAAAAAAATTCTTGGGAACATCTTTAACTTGACATATCACCACAACTATTAGCTGGCTCCATCTTCAGGACTGAGCCAGCCGGCGAATATCGAACGGGTATGCATCCGATGCAGATTGTGCACTGTAAGATCTCCTTCCAATAATTACGTTTGCTGCCTCAGTCGGGTGAAATGCATCCCAAAACACATATTGGTCCCTATTTCGGCATGGATTTTGCAAAGGTAGACATGTAATTTGGCCATTATTCCTCCCAACACCGCAACATCCAGCATTTGTAACAGTAAAACCTGAAATTAACAAGCACAAAGCAAATTAAGCAGGTGGCCGGCAGGTCCCGGTGACCTGATGGTCAATCCAGTGACTCAACATCTCGGAGTCTGTCGTCCCAGTCCGGATCACTGAAAAACAGAGACTTCTAGAGTTTAATACGTTGAAAGCTAACGGGATATTTACCAAAAGTTGCAGGTCTGTTTATTATATCTTGAAAGATCCCATAAGCATTGATGTAGATAAATCTCGCATCAGGAGTATTGCCGTTGAACTGAGCAACAAGAGATCTGAGCTTATTATTGAAAATCTGGTTGGCAGAATTAATTTTCTGAACACAAGTTCTCCCATCAGGACTATTTTGGGCCAATTGACTTGGGCTGCATCCTATCTGACCCACGCCAATCAACACAAACTTCCTGGCTCCATAGGTGTACAAAATCTGCACCAAATCAAGTAAACATTAGCGAGTCCCAGAAAAATTACCTCTTCGTTTCTTGAAATAACACACCGAATTTATTTAAAGAAAAAAAACTGACCTTCAATTGGTCAGTATATTGTTGGATAAGAACATTAGCATATTGCTCTGGAGTATATTGGCGGCTTGATGAGTAAATCTGAGGCATGAAATAATTGTTAAGGTAATCATTGCTGCCTAGTCCAATTGAGAAAATGCACCTGCTTAGATAATTTGCTGCTGTGTCCTCGTCCCCAAGTATGTTCACAATTTGTGAGACCGTATTCTGGTAGTTTCGTACTTGACCACTAAAACTAATTCGATCTCCCTGGAAAAACCAAAGACTGGTAATTATATACCTAACAATCAAGCTATAAAATGAGTATTAATGATATATAATAAGTAGTTGGTTAATAATTACGAGTTGTTGGCCGGTTTCATCTCTAATTCCGGCAGCAGCAGATGCATAATTCACTCCTCCGAGAATAGCTCGGCCCCTTGCTGTAGCATAAGGTGGAATGTAGTTGCGGAAGCCCAGTTGCTCAGCTGTTCGAAATAGAGGATATATGTTAGCTGCACTCGATCTTTCCTTTTGCTTTGACGACGACATACACACCATGGTATATACAAATAAAGAGTTGTAATTCAACCAAGTTTAATGTCAATTCTCTAGATGTTTTGAGTTCAAACCTTTATATATATATATATATATATATATATATAAAATAACATCTACTATTACTTTTGTAATATTTGAACATTTTAACATGTGGGGCTAAAATTATATTTTTAAAAATTTAAAAATAATTTTAAAAAAATAAAAAATAATATTTTAATATATTTTTAAATAAAAAACATTTTAAACTACCACCAACACTTTCAAACACGTTTTATTGCCTAAAATGTGTATAATTGGCATTAGTTTATTTTGAATTTCTCATGGAGTCAATTGTATGACTAGACGTAAGCGACCAATATCATTTATTCAATTTCTTTTTCTAGCAAGCTTAGCTTAATGAGATTCTCTCTATCCATCCACAAGGAAAAAATGTTTCCGAGTTCAAATGCAAGGTCAAATATACATGGGGAGTTGAGAGTAGTACTGAGAGAGCCGGGAGAGAAGTAAGAGCTGCTACTTACCAATGACATCAACCGTTGTTCTGCCATTGCAAAACCTTCCGGTCGGTCGTGGAGGCCGGAAGTCAATCCCGTAAGGCAAATAATCAGCTCTAGCCAAAGATGAAAGCTGATTATTATTGCCATTATCAACCAACGAATCCCCGAAAATAAAGTAGCCAGGAACTTGCTGCGCTCTAGCCCCATATGGTTCTGAAAGCAAAACTACTGCAAAAATCACACCCACCACCCAACATTTCTTTAGCACCCCCTCCATTAATTAATCAAAAAAGTTTGATATAAGGAAAGATGATGAAGAAGAGGTAAGGGTGTGATGTCCTAGAAGACTAGACTGGGGAAGAGGTGTGTGTGATGAGTTTAAATGCAAGTACTATATATATATATATAGATGGGAGTGACAATGGAGATCGCGTCAAGAGATTCAAAAAAAGAAAGAAAGAGTGAAGCCATGGAACTAGAGGGTTATTGTTTTAGCTTTTACAGTTGAAGAAGGTGGTTAGCTGCATTAAATATCACGCGGCTATGCAGGGGAAAGGACGGCAGATAGCCAGAAATCACTCTGCACGTACTGTGTGGATGATATACTGGTTCGGTGACCCATCTTGTAAAATACTATTTGTTTTTGTATTTTAATATTATTTTTTAAAAAATTTAAATTTTTATTATTTTTTTATTTTAAATTAATATTTTAAAAATTATTTTGATGAGTTGATTTTAAAAATAATTTTTAAAAAATAAAAAAAATATTATTTTGATACATTTCAAAGTGAAAAACACTTTAAAAAACAACCACAACTACACTCCCAAACAAAAATATTTGAAAATTTTCAAGGTAAGATTTGATTTATTATGGTTGAGTTATCTAAAGGGTATGACTTATCAAAAACAAGGTTATCTTTAATTATAGAATTGTAATCTTTAAAGATAATTTTTTTTTAATTTTATATGGTTTTTTGAATTGATTCAAGTCTGTAAATAAGTTTTTATGGTTGCTGTATTGATTTAATTATGATATCTAAAGATATTATAGATTGATATTATAATATCAAATAAAAACTTTAAGCATCAGCAGTCCTGATGTTCTCTTTTTGTTAATTTTTTTTTTCTTTTGTATATCTTACTTTTAGCAACCTTTTGGTTAGCGCATCGAGTATATCACCTTCTTCCAGAAAAAATCACTCTGCACGCACGGTATTTATAGTGGCAAAGAAAAGGAAGGAAGAAGCAATATTATTTAGGATTTGGGTATGATAAGAGTGTTGGTTGAAGACAATTACTAGTGGCCAATAGTTAATATTTCTGCCGGTGGTGTACTTTGGTCATAAGCATGCAATCATTACTAATCATTGTCATTAAAAACAAACAATTAATCTCCTGGTTCGGTCTTGTTTTGGTGCTTATCTATATCTTGGTTGGCTTTCAGCTGCTGGGTTTTGTATGCACCCATTTTCGCCACCGAAATTCATACTTATAGATCAACGTGGATGTCTTGAGAATGTAAATAAATCATAAAATATGCTTATTAACAACCGAAATCACTTGGCAATGGGTGCATACAAAACCCCAAGAACCCCGATCATCGCGAATCAAGATTCACTAATGTTTCAGTAGAAGGGATGAGAATTGAAATATCCTAGCTAGTTAAATATAATAACGCAGCACGTAAAACCCCAAGAACCTTCAAAAAGTCAGTGGACATATACAAGAACATGGTCACTGCTTCATGAAAGAGAAATACGACTACTTAATTGCTATATTTATATACTACGTACGTTGACTCGTGATCAGCAAGTTGCCACTGTTCTTGACAGAAAAATCAACCCTAAACTTCCATTTCGACTTGGTCCAAATTAAAAGAAGGATATGAACGATGGTAACACTTGTAGGTGGATCGCATCTACCACCACCTTTACCTATTCATTCACCATGCGTGCAATTGCAAACACTCTTCATTACACATTTAGTGCGCACTAAATGAGCAAGGATGGAGGCAGAACAAGATCATATCTTTGATAGGGAAACGTCTATACATTATCGACATCCATTAATATTGACGGTTGACATCATCGACAATATCCACTAATCCAATGGTGCATGCAAGGCTCATGAAACGTACCCATTAAACCATTAATGCTAGTAGGTTGCTAAATTTAATGCTTGGGATTTCAAGTCATACCGAGTCACATGGGAGGAACAGGGCACAGTAAAGGCTAGAAGTGCATCCCCAACGTTGAAGAAGTGTTGTAGTTTGGCGTGTAAAGGCTGTCATGACAAAAGACCTCACACACACACACACTAACATAAAAATAAAATAAAAAAAATTATTATCATAATTTTAAAATCTGACTTAGAGTTAAACCAGGATCATGTCTAAATTACAAATTGGATTGACCATTAATCTGAGTTAACATAAAAATAAAAAGTGTTATTATCATAATTTTAAAACCTTACTCGAGGGTCGAGTTGGGGTCATGCCTAGGTCACGAATTGGGTTGACCATTGACTCGGGTCAATATAAAAATAAAAATAGTTATTATTATGATTTTAAAATTCAAATCGGAGGTTGACCCAGGGTCAAACTCGAGTCCTGGGTTAGGACCATTAACATAGGTTAACATATGAAAAAACAAATTGTTATCATCCTAATTTTAAAACCTTATTCATGGGTCACCTTGAGGCCAACCCAGGTTACGAGTTGGGTTGATCATTGACTCAGATCAATATAAGAATAAAAGTAGTTATTATCATAGTTTTAAAACTTGACTTGGGGGTTGATCTGGGGCTAGGCTCAGGTCACAGGTCGGGTTGACCATTGAATCGAGTCAACATAAGGATAAAAATAATTATTTTCTTGGTCTTTTCATATTTTTAAAGCATAATAATATGATTAAATTCCCTTAAAAGAAAATTTTATTTAAGTTACGTATAGGAGCTTTTTCAAATTTTCACTTTTTTAAAGCATGGTAAAATGAATAAATTACCCTTATCAGCAAAATTTCTTTAAATGACATCTAAGGGCTTTATTGTATTTTTATCCTGGTTTTTTTTAGCTATAATCAAGTTGACTAAGAAAAAAATTAGTATTTTAATAAATATAAAATATTATTCAAAAAACAAAATTAGTTGACACATGTATTGCATGTAGCATCGCGTCCCCTGCTCTGCCATGTTCAGACAACACATAAGGTGGGTTATGGTGGCCAAAGATGGCCTCTTTTTAACACTGTTGAAATCATCTTGGTGACCCCTACCTACCGAGGCAGAGCATTTAGCTTCCTGACCAATGGTTTGGCACCAACAATCTTTTCAGTTTCCCCTTCTTTTTTCTCTCAACCTTGATTTTCATGTCTAGCCCTTCAAGTTTTAAAGCAACCATTTAATTTGTTTTCCCTTCAGATTTGGTTCATATCATTTTGATTATTATTTATTTTATTTGAAATAATTTATAAAATTAAATTTTTTTTTTATCAATTTCATCTTTTAATTTTTTTTTCATTTGTCATATTTGATCCCCATGCTTTTGATTTTTATTTGCTTTATTTGAGATAATTTTTTAAACTGAATTTTTTTATGATTTCATCTTCAGTTTTTTTTTATTAGATTTGATCGTCATTCTATTGATTACTATTTTTTTTACTTTGATTTTTTTAATATTTTTTTATAAATTTCATCATTCAAAATTAAATTGATTGGCAATTGAGCTTTTTAATTGAGCTCGGGTCTAGGATTTCATGGGTTGCGAGTTTAGGAGATTAAACCAGGTTTAAAACATTCACTCGGGGTTGCTTGACGTTTTTTTCCTTTCTTTAAGCTCATTTTTTTTTAGTTTTATCATTCATCATTTATTTTTTAGTTTTATCATTCATCATTTATTTTATTTGGAGATTGAACTCTGTTATTTTTTATTTACTTCTTACAAGATTTTTTACTAATTTTGAAAATTACTTGGGTTATCTCAGGTCTTTTTATTTGTCATTTCTTGTTAAATTGATTTTTTTAAATAAATTTTATTTTAAAATTAAATTAGAGTAGTTAATAAAATATAAGTATGAGATACTCATTTCATGATATTTTATTTAGTCTGCTTTCTAAATCATTGCTCTGATAGTGCATGTGACCTCTTTTGATGTCATTGTGCAGTCTTCATAATAGTGTTAGAACCACCTTGATGAATTCTTTCTGGTTATAGGATGTTGTTCATGTTTTTAATCATGCCTTCTTTAAAATTGGTGGCGTTGCCTAAATATTTTTTTTATATTTGAAAAAATTTTACTCGACTTGCGGTGTAATTATACGAGTCACCTAACTAGTAATTAATATAGGATTCTCCAAAATCTCAGATTATTTTTACCTTCCTTTAGATTTGAACAAAATCAGTCAAGAAAGTATCTGCCACTTAAATGTAAGATTTTGTGGACTATTCTTTCTCATGAAAAGGTGCGCAAAGTTAATTAACAAGATAAAATCAAACAGTTCAAGCATAAATTATGATTCAAGTAGAACCTACGGCATAAATGCTCTGATACCATTATATCACTTGCGAGACCTGAGGGGAGGGGCATGATGCACAACAGGAATTCATTATTAATTATAAATAGATTCATTAACTATTTATTTTATCTAATTTAAATCCATTATAACCCACTACGATGGAACTCGGAGCATCATATATTAAAACTTGGTTAAATTCATCTATTATTTTTTACAATTTAATTCTTAATTTTTTTGTATACGATTATATTATTTTTTTGATCAAATTAAAAAATAATTAAATCAAATTTATTGACAAAAACAAAATTAAAAAAAAATCAAAAATCAAAATAAAAAAAACACAAGACTATGGTTTCAAATGTAGGTCGCGAAAGAGATAAATGGAGCATTTAGAAAAGGATGTAAATTGAATATTGGTGAGCAATTAATCTCATCTAAGTCCAGAAAGCAGTGGAGTTGAAAAAACAGCCTAGCAGAACGCGTTCTTGCATGAATGTTTACATTTCAATAGCAACCACATGACCTATTTATGACTCGTTCAAGAGTCAAAACATTGATTTTTTTTTTTGTTTTTTTACTAAATTGATTCTTTTCTTATTTCATTTTTCAATTTTAAGTTGATTTAATATTTCAAAACATTGATTTCATTCTTTAGTTTTTAGTTTTTACGTTAATTTTGATCTTCATTCTTTTAATTGTTATTTTTTAAATATACTTTTATATAATTAAAATTCGTTTTTCAATTTTAATATTTGATTAATTAAAAATAGACTCCATAATTTGTCTAAATTAATTGTTTTGAGTGTAATGACCCGAATTACAGATTTGAAAAACTAACACGATTTATTTTATATAAAAAAATAGCTTTATAACTCTCCTGATTATTTTATTATATTATTTTAATTTCATCATTTGAATCACCGGCTTAACAAAATATCACATTTTAAAAAGCATGAACTAGCTAGAAATTTTATTATTTATTTTTATCTAACAACTTTAACTTTACAAATTATTTTTAGTCGAGTCACAAAATTGTGCATTATTTTAATCCAAACCCAATCGAAATATGATATAGCCGAATGGGGACGCCATGCAATATAGTCTTGTAAACTCTGTAGACTAAGCCCATGAAGCTGATTAGTGGACTTAGAGCGTGTTTGGCAGTGTGGTTGCGGGTGCTTTTCAAATAGCTTTTCATGCCGAAATGCATGCCAATGATGTTTTTTTATTTTTTAAAAATCATTTTTGACATCAGCACATCAAAACGATCTAAAAAGTACAAACCGCATTCAATTTTAGCAAAAAAAAAAAATTCAAATTTGGAGGAAACGCAAGTACAAACGCAGTACCAAACGTTCCCTTAAATCTGCAAAAGAACTTTTAATTTTAATTTTAATTTTTAATTTTTTTGTTTTTTTTAGCTTTTTAAATTACTAAAACTTAAACTTGCTATAATAAATCGGACTTGTGCAATTTATTTCCCTAAACATTTTGCCAGCTGGAAAGGTAAAGTGGGCCATGATGGACCTGCAAGACCATGTCCACTATGCCCAAGTTTGAAAATGGGCAGAGTCCAACTAGCCCACTTCTCTTTTGTATCGTGCCCTGTCATTTGCCAAAAACTAAATAAAATACTAAATTATTATCTATTATTGAAAACTCATGGGAAGAAATAAACTTCCATCAATTATAAAAAAAAATATAAGATATTATTAGGTAAAATAAAAGGAATTAAATTATGAAGCTAAATTCTCAACCATCCCAATATTAAAAGATAAAATCAACAAAAAAAAAATTAAAAAAAAATCATAACAAAAATTCAAAAAGAAAAAGAAAAAAGAAAGAAAATAAAACATTGTGGATTCCTATTGTCATTCATAGTACAATATGTGTTGGTGAATAGTGTTTTCCTCACACCTTTTAATTTTTTGTTACTTTATAAAGTTTAATAAAATGACTTTTTTGGTTTGATGTTCGATTTCGCAATCATCTATTTTTATTATCATATAGTTAAATAAAAAATAATTTCAAAAACAAAAAACAAATTTTAAACTTAGTGGAGTCCATAACCCAGTTCAAAAATCTGACGTACGAGCCTGGCTTACCCGATTCATAGGTTTGACAAGTTTACCCACCGATATGATATGCTTTTTTTGCCTTTGCTTTTTTAATTTTTTTTTAATTTTATTATTTGATATTGTATTGGTTGGGAAATGACTGCATTATTGATTTTTATTTGCTTTCAAAGGATAATTGTCTCAAATAAGTGTCTATTATTAGGTTGATGCTCAATTTTATGAATATCTATTTTTATCATATAATCAAATATAATTTTTTTTATAAAAAAAAGTTGTTAAACCCAATAGAGTCCATAACTTGGGTCATTAGGGGGTCAAGGTCGATCTAATGTGTTATTGTCTTGATATTTTCTTAAAACATTATCATCTTGGAGTTTTTTTAAAAGTTAAATCATGTTTTTATTGATTATCAAGGTTGTATTTGGACCTATGAAATCAATTAGTTTAAGTCGAATTAGCTCTCATACGGTTTTATTAAAAACTTGAGTTGGATAAATAGTTGAATCAAGATGTTTCAAAATTAACCCATTTGATCAGGTTTAATAATATTGTTAAAAAATTCTCAATGCTTTAATATTTTTATATATTTTAAATAAATTGGTCTAATCCGCGATCGAGCGCGAAATAATATACTAGTGTGTGTATGAAGACAAAATCATAAATAAATTTCAGGATGGATCCTATATTTATATGAAAGGAAAGGTAAAATTCGTATTAGACTTGATAACTACTCACAGGGAATTTATAAAGCACTTGAAGGATAAACATTGACTTAATTCGTGTCTATGGGAACTAAATATAGGAGCTACCAAATAGGAAAGCACAAGTATTACTTTGACTGAAAATCCGTTGGAGTAATAAAATCTCAAACCCTCGATCACTCTCTCATTATTTGCACGCAAATATTAAGATAATCTTCTCCAAACTTATCCATCAATCTCTATTTATTTTACCCTTTTTAAAAGAGAAAGAAAATCCATAATTTCTTACCATAATAATAAGAATTAAGAAAAGAAGAAGATATATTACATATTGTCGTGGGACGATGTTGGGCCGACACGTTTTGTGTGCCCCCTAAGAGATATTGTTGGGAAGGAAAAGATTTTGGATTTAATCATAAAATTATGATTAAGGTTCAAGAGTTGCCACTTGGTATTATGGTTACTATGAACAATATGGTCTACAAGAGTCCGGGTAAGGGACTAGTTGTGCATGAGGAAGACGTATCAGTACCCCTAGTGCACCCTACCTGAGGTAAGCTGCATTATTGTTTGATTGTTTTTCTAGGTCAAGTTTCTATTTATTGATCTTTTTCTAAGGTCTAAGGCAGATCTCCCTTCATGAGGAAGTCTCTACCTTACTAGGTTCAATCCTAACCTTTCTAAAGTCTGGATTTTATAATCACATTATTTTATAATTTGTATCTTGATGGTATACTCTACCGTGTAGTTTTACACCCCTCAAAATATTAAAAGTTTACATCTAAACCCTAATATAAAATGAACAAAATAATTGGTAAAGAGTTTTTGATATTTTAACAAAATCCTAATGGATAATCATAAACCGGTTACGATATTCATTTTGCATTTTAAAACATGAGAAATATGTAAAAAAAATTTATGAAAATATTCTTGGAAAATTTTTAGAATTTAACCGTATGCATGAAAACAAAATATTTTTTTTGAAAGAGGAAATTAATTTACAAATTTTGAGATTTTTTAATTTTAATATTTTTTGAAACATTTCGGAGAAAACTGAGTATTTTAATATCAAATCTGTATTTTACAGTCAGATCTATATCTTACAGTATAAATATATAGCCCAATATTATGCTAAATTGATAGAAAAACATGTAAAAAAATTGGAATTTTTTAGATTTTTTTGGGATTTTTTTAATATTTAATATTATTTATTAATATATTATTATTATATATAAGGCTGAGCCGACCTATCCAATTAGGTCGAACCCAACCGGGTCAAGTTGGGTTGCTAGTAGCCCAATAGACCTGGCCTTCTCTGTTTTTTTTTAGGTGGACTGAACTTGGCCCATCCATTTGGGCTTGACTAGAAACGGGTACAACCACCAAATTTAGAGAGAAAGCGCCATTTGCATGCAAATCGCTATGATGTAAGTTTCGAAAGGGAAAAAGGAAGAGTAACCTTGTTTGGCCAAAGGTGAAGAGAGGCTGGTAGAGGAGGTGAAATTTTTTGCATGCGTTCATGGTGTTGTAGGGAAGATCGTGCACTGTAGCTGGAGGTGGAGAAAAATAGGGGGAAAATGAGGTTGATAAAGGATATGAAAATAAATTGTGGCAGAGATGATTTTTTGCCAACTTTGTACTCTGATTTCTTGATGTCAAGCCATGAAATCTACCTCTATTTATAGGGGATGGAAAAGAGATATTTTGTTTTTAATGGTGCCAAATCTTTACTCTTGGTTCGGTTGGAAAGGATCCAATCGTTGGTTCAAATCATGGCCCGAAAAAGTTGGTTGTTAAAGGCTGGTCGGGTTGGTCACTTTAGGTCGACGGTAAGGCTGCTACGGTGTCAATCGGCCTAAACGGACCATACCGTGGTGTAGAGAAATGTTAGGTGATCAGTTTGGTGATGATGTTGTCAAAATTGGTGGAGATTAGAGGTATAAATGCACCTGCAAAGTAGTTTTCCTAATATGTCATTTCATAGAAAATTGAAGAATGAACAATAACCAAAACGACATCATTTTGGTAAAGTTTATTGTGGTTTTTAATTTCTGATTTATCTCATCTACATTTCTGATTGACTTCAAACTTTAAATGTTACGCAATTTAGTCCCTGGAAAACTTCAATTTTAGCCCTAGATTTCGACTTATATTTTTATTTTAGTCCTAGGTATTGAATTTCTTTAATTTAACCCCTAATTAACCATTAAATTTTAAATATTTTTCAATTTAACCCCTGATTTTAATCAATTAGGTCTTTATAGCTCAACGTCTTTTACATATTAGTCATTGACTGTAAATTTCTTCAATTTAATCCCTAATTGACCCAAAAACTTTGATTTTCTTGTGATTTCGTCGATAATTTCAATAAATTAACTTGACAAAAATTAAATTTGATCTCCTAACATTCTAATCTTTTCAGTTAAGCCCAAATTGACCTTCCAAACTTAATTTTTCATCAATTGAGCCATTAATAAAATTAATTTGATACATTTAAAGTATAATTAAATCCTTGCACCTAATTAAATCCTTCAATTGGACCCAAATTAATTCTTAAACATAATTAAACTTTAATTTGACAAATGATTAAATCAAATGGCCTATTAAAAATTTAATTGTGTCATTAGACTTATATTTTATTCAGATTCGTCCAATAATTATTTAATTTGACCTTGAATCTATATTTTTCCTTCAGTCGTGGATATAATAGGGGTACAATTAGGCTTTGAAATTCATTCAAAATTGCAACTTAATTTTTCTACATGTTTGAAATTCTTTTTGGCCTGCTTTCTCTAAGTTGTAAGTTTTTTTTTTAATTTTTATTTTGAAAAAAAAAAGAATTTGGAGGATGACCTCAAAATATTTATTACACGTATTCTTAACATATCACACACTAATTTTTAATGACAGGCAGCGCAGAGTGATTATGAGCAAAGTTGTGATCACCATACAATACATGCAATTATAAAGCTGCTGTGATTCTATACAGTAATGTAGAATTTATCAGCCAACCAGTTACACTCTAATCTTTTGAATGGGGCGCCCCACAGCAGTTACAAGACCGAACCTGCCTGCATGGCCTTTCCTTTTGCATATAAAACCGGCTGTCTTTGTAATCCAATCTCTGGCAAACACATATCGTTGATTTGGATAATAAATCTTTTTTTTTTAATTTCTCTTCTCTCTCACAAAGATCGACACCATCAGTTACCCAGAGATTCCTGTGTTTATTCTCTCAGTGCTGACTACAACCCTCTAAAATATCGCTTTGGCCAACTTGCTTATCTCGTCTCCATATAGCTCTTCTAAACGTTTCTTGTTTTACTAAACAACAGGACGTTGTACTATTTACTCTTATCAATATGGTTTTGAATGAGTGCTAAATCACCCGAAGAGATCTGCATTCTGTATAACAATCAGGTAAGTACAAGATAACATGTGGCTTTTCTTTTCTTTTTTCTTTTTTCATTTTCAAGATTCTTTTTTTATTCTTGTTCTTGTGTTTTTTGTTATTTTTTTGGTCATGGAGGATTCTTATTTGTGTTGATGAAAATGGGTTTTGAATATTTTGATGTTCTGTTTGCTTGTCGATATTGTTCTCTCTTGTTAGCCCTCATATAATGGGGTTTTGTTTCTTTCTTATTGTTTTTGATCAGTGCATTTCTGTTATGTTTGGCATTGTAAATGGATTAGTTGGTGAATGTTCTTTTATTGCAACCGATCGAATGCCGTGGTATTTTTCATTGGATTGTTTTTTCGAAGTTCAAAGTGGATGTTTTTGGACCCCACTTGTATGTTTTCTATTCTTTTGCTTCTATTGTTTAGTTTAGTTTTATTTTATTTTTTTTTTCCCAATCGATTTGCTAAGTTGGATATAATAGCAATTTTGCCATGTTTAAGTTTGCACATGACTAGGTCCTTAGTCTTCTCTGAACTATTGCAAGCAATGGATTGCAAGTTGTGGTCAATAGTTTATGTTTTTTTCTTCGTTTCCTAATCTTTGCATGCCTAAACTCTTGGACAAGCCTGCATTTTACCAGTTTAGAATTACAGCAATCTTTCCTTTCAGTTTAATCAAAGTATAACTGGTTGGCTGATAAATTCTACATAAATGTTTTTGCATGGTTATATCAAAAGTCTGATGGGGGAGAGTAATATAGTATATGATGATTGGCAAGGTCTGTACGAAGAGAGCGCACAATTTGAATGATCAGGGGCTCTTTTTTCATGCTTTGTAAAACAATGCAATCATTCAAATATGCTGTAAACACTTGAGAGGTTAATTATGAGTTTTTTCATGTCTTTGTACTCTTATATCTGTTTGGGCATGTTTGAGAAGGCACTTTTTGTTTATTTGTTTTCTAAATCAGTATCCCTTCTCTAAGTGGTTGTTGTAGAATAAGAGTTAGTTTACCTTGCCAAAGAGCACATTTAATGGGATCGCTTGACTTGCAGACTTTGTTGCAAAACAAACCAAATGCCAGGGAGCAAGTGTAATGTTGATCCTGCCACACCCAAAAGTAGAACAGAAAGGCTAATGAAGGAAAGAAATTTACGGAAATTAAACAGGGTGTTTAATCTGAATGAGAAAGCAGGAGATAGTTTGAGAGATGCAGATCTTTTTTCTAATGATTCGGCATTAACTGAAACTGAAAATTGTGCTTCACTTAATGAGGAAGAATTGTCTGAAGGGATCGATGGATATGAAAGGCAAGATCAGAGGCTTCCTAAACAACGTTTATTGGTGGTTGCCAATAGGTTGCCCGTCTCTGCAGTTAGGCAGGGCAAGGATTCATGGCAACTTGAGATAAGTGTAGGTGGGCTGGTCAGTGCACTTTTGGGTAGGTGATACTTAAATTTCTTTCTCTAATCATCCTTTCAATTCCTTTTGTATATCAATGTGTATTGTCTTCTTTTACGATAATTTCTGTTTGATTTAACATAATCATGTTACCCTTTTCTTTTATGTCCATGTATTTAAACCATTGGCACTGAGTTTTACGAGAATTTGAAGTGTTGTTATTTTCTTGAAGGTCTGAAGGAGTTTGATGCCAGGTGGATTGGTTGGGCTGGTGTAAATGTGCCTGATGAAATTGGACAAGAAGCACTAACTAAAGCTTTGGCTGAAAAGGTTCAAAAACCTTTTGTTGCATCTTAATGTTTCAATTCTTGCTCATCTATGATCTCAAACACCCTATAGATTATCGACTCTTCTTCTCTCTGTAGTCTGTGCTATGGTTCAGTTTTCTTCTTAATTTTGGTCTATTTTGTGCAGAAATGCATCCCAGTTTTCCTGGACGAAGACACTGTTCATCAGTATTATAATGGTTATTGTAACAACATAATATGGCCTCTTTTCCATTATCTTGGGCTACCCCAAGAAGATCGCCTTTCAACCACCCGTAGTTTTCAATCTCAATTTGATGCTTATAAGAAGGCAAACCAAATGTTTGCTGATGTAGTGCACGAACATTATGAGGAGGGTGATGTTGTTTGGTGCCATGATTACCACCTAATGTTTCTTCCCAGATGTCTGAAAGAGAAAAACAGCAACATCAAAGTCGGTTGGTTTCTTCACACTCCTTTTCCCTCCTCTGAAATACACAGGATGCTGCCATCTCGTAGAGACCTGTTGGAATCTGTTCTTGCAGCCGATTTAGTTGGGTAAGTTGTGAGTAGTGTAGTACAGCATTTTGAACTACCTGTTTCCACCAACTTATCATGTGCTCCATCCTACTTCATATATTCCAGCACTGTATGCTGTATGCTTAAATTCTTTCAAATTTATTGTCACTGCAAGTTTGCTTCAGAGCACACATGGTGTTTTAGGAGTTGTACACCAGGCCTAGATTAAGTCCCCTAAAGAACTTAAATTCTTATTTTTTAGTGCCATCTTCTCTTTCTTCCTGTTTCTTACGTAACTTGTATGGAAACAGAAGATCAAACTCCATTTGTTTCATGACAAAAGAAACCTTTGGAGTTGATGCTATTTCCTCTTGATCATTGTATGTGCTTCGTGATATGAACTGATACACTCCTGCTACATCCAAGAGGTTGGGGAAACCTTTGACAGCTAAAAATTGTATGTTCATAGTGTGAAATGGCACTCTGATTCATAATCTAATCAACCTGGTTGATTTCAACAGATATGTTATAGATATTTTTCTACTCAAGTAGAAAGAAATAAGTAAGAATAGTATAGATATCAATTGCATACAAATCCCATAAAGTTACGCTAGCAGAGCCAATGTTTTTCTGTAAGAAACATACTAAACAAAGTATTTTAGGCTGTTTCCCTTGAAATGAAAAATCCGAGACTTGTTTTGGAATTTTGTATTATCAGTGCTTGTTGCATAATGTTAACACGTATAATTGAAGAAGTAATAGTCAATCTTCTTACGCATCAGAAAATGTGGTCTGTGTCTCTGTTACATGCAGATACTATAAGAAGTTGAATCCCTTTTAAATTGGAAAACTAAACAACACATGCAGATTTAGCATCTATAGGAAGTTTCTTCCAAATGTTTAAGAACTCCAGGAACCTTAATTCCTGTCTGAACTGAACAATAGCTGTTGCTTTCTGTTCATCTCAATTTTCCTTGCTCCAATCCTACTCGTAGAAGGAGTAGTTAATTTTACTCGTAGATATTCAATGTAGCATAATGATGCAGCCAGGTTTAAGGAACCAAATTATCTCTTTGGAAAATTTGTTTCTTTGGAAAATCTGTTTCCGTGGTAATTATTTTGGTTTTCTTTTGATAATCAAGTTTCTAATTGCTGGCTTTTTTACTTTCAGTTTTCACACATATGATTATGCAAGACATTTTGTAAGTGCTTGCACTCGTATCCTTGGGCTTGAGGGTACACCTGAAGGAGTAGAGAATCAGGGAAAGCTGACTCGTGTAGCAGCGGTATATATTTTGCTGATAATTTTATTTCTCTTATCTGCAGACCTGCAAATATTTTGCTTATTAATTTAATACTACATGCTTCTTTAACTTTACTTATAAATCTGTTTCTCAACCCTTATTCTTCCTCATGATGGCACCATTTCGTTTTTGGGAGATTGAAACTGCAGTTTCCTATTGGGATAGATTCCGATCGATTCATTCGAGCTCTGGAGCTCCCTCAGGTCCAGGATCACATAAAAGAACTGAAAGAAAGATTTGCTGGCAGAAAGGTTGGAACTTGAATTTTGGTCAATTTTCAGGCAATTAGGAGATTGTTGGCTTTTGTTTTTTCTTTTCCTCTTGATTAACCCTTTTAATGCTCTTATATATTCACATGATCTTAATGATTTTCTTTTCTTGATGTTTGAGTCAACATTTCATTACCGATTAATAGTATGAATAAATGCCTCTGTAAATTAAGTAATTTCTCCAACACTGGATTTATGCTTTCCTTAATATGTGCTTGCTAATGTTAGTTTGTTTATCTGGTTGCTTGTTTCGACTCATATGTGAGTAGGTAATGTTAGGCGTTGATCGTCTTGATATGATAAAAGGAATTCCACAAAAGATATTGGCGTTTGAAGAGTTCCTTGAGGAAAATCCAGAGTGGCGTGATAAAGTAGTTTTGCTACAAATTGCTGTGCCAACAAGAACAGATGTTCCGGAATGTATGTGCTTTTTTTAAAAATAAGTTGTTACCGGTGCTCTTTTATTCAATATAACCAGCAAGCAAACTTTCTTCTATCCCAATTATACTGGCATAGAATTGACTAAGTGATGCATGGAACCCCAAGAGATTGTCAATTTCCAGTGGTTTAATAGGGATTTAGGGTTGTGGTTTGCTAGTGATCGCTAAAAAAAGACAAGAAATTCTGAAACGAATTTAGATTCTGCGGATTAATTTTAATCTTGGGCTTTCAGATCATTGCCAACTGTAAGAAATCTAGTTTTGTGGTGGTTTAATGAACCCAGAAATAGTGCCTCGTGGTTGTAGTATCAACTATTAAGGTTCTAAGTTTAAACATTGGCTTCCCAATGAGTTCTATACCATTTTGAGGTCTCTGTTACCAGCCTTAGTACTCTTTCTTTTTTTGTCTTTGACAGATCAAAAGCTTTCTAGCCAGGTCCATGAGATTGTTGGGCGCATCAATGGGAGATTTGGGACTCTCACTGCGGTTCCAATACATCATCTGGTTTGCTTTTACCTTATGAACCATGATATTTGTCACTGGAATCAGTTTATGAATGGAATCAAAGGTTCCCTTGTAATAAATGAAATTACATATACCTGACTGGTGGGAATAAAAGTAGTGGAAAAGTGGACTTCCAAATCCAGACAAGCTTCTTTGTTTGAGAAAAAAACTATGATTAAATCAAGTAGCCTGAATAAAAATTATTTAGTATCAGAATAACATAAAAAGCTTAGTCCTGGACAGACTATGTGAAGAAAACGTGTAGCCAAACCAAATCAATTTAAATTTGAGGATTGGTGGTGTATCAAAACTTCTTTCATCCACCAAACTACTCTTTTTTCCTTTATTATTTTCTTGTTCATGGAAGCTTGAATTATCACATGCTAATAGTTTAGTAATCATTTTTCTTATATGGTGGATTTTATTAATTTCATTGTGAATACTGGGATAAATGCTTCTATTGAGAAATATGTGGAAGCTCTATGAGTTAAAATGTTTCAATTGCTCTGCACCATGTCAATCTAGTGTAGAAAGTTGAAATTAGGTGAAAAATGCATCATGGTGATAATTATGGATTGATTATTCTCTCTTATGACTATTACATGCTAAGTTTTTCCTAAATTTCTGCATTTTCTTCTCTTTTCCAGGATCGGTCTCTTGACTTTCATGCGTTATGTGCGCTATATGCTGTTACTGGTACCTATTTATAGGCATTTTATAGTTCATTATTTTTTTTATGGAATGTTACACTGGATTAGATATTATCATTTTTGTGAACAGTGTTCTTGAGCCCTCTAAAGAGAATGGATGAACTGCTAAAATTGTTGAAATAAACGAGCAGGAAAACTTTTGCTGCCAGTAAAATGTGGAATGAGATATTCCATCTGGTTTATGCCTTCATTCTCATGGGGTATAATTTTATGTTGTTCTTTTCCTTCATTGATAACCCTCTCTCTTTTGGAGGAGATGGGGGAGGGCAATGTCATGTCCTATTATGCAGTCCTATGACTTTCTAAATGTTCATCTATAATGACTTCTACAGTTTTGCAAGAACATGCAACCAACAAATGCTTGCATTATGAGTTACATAGAAAAGTAGGTGATCATCTTGTATGCTATTGTGTAAAATGTTTGAAGAAATACGAGCTAACTGCATACCAGGTCCAGCATGCATAATTTTCCTCCACAGTCGATAACTGAACGTGGAATCATGTGAAAGTTTTACAAAAGCGACATTAATATTTGGAGCTGCATTTGTGGATATAAACATAATGTATCTGCAAGCATTTACATATTTAGTTTAATGAGGATTTGTCTAGCTGGCCTTCAATAAGAAGCTCAATTGGTCATATTTAGATGGTTTTGGGAGGTTAAATTTAATTTCAGGCTTATCAATACATTAACATTATTTTTTTTTATCCAGATGTGGCGCTTATTACGTCTTTAAGAGATGGAATGAATCTTGTAAGCTATGAGTTTGTTGCCTGCCAAGCTTCCAAGAAAGGGGTGCTCATTCTGAGTGAGGTAATTAAAACTCAGCAATGCCTTTGAGATCATGTTCATCCAAAAGGACTAAAAGCTTAAGAAATCCAACTATCCTGCTCTATTTTATTTTTCAGTTCTTGTGAAGTAATTTAACATAGAAATGCAGGCAGCCTTTTTTTTATTTTTGCAGAGGGTTGAAATAACAGATTTTTCTCATTCATTACTGGAAGTTTGTCAGTGTCTAGGAGGAATCTAAGATTGGATAGTTATGTTTTTGCTCTGTCAAACATGACAAGAACCTAAAGTTAACATTGTATTTGGGGTTCTAGATGATCAATAACCACCAATGGTGGTTGAGACAAAATCTTTGGATCATCCAGAAAGTATTTGAATGAGTTGCTGAATTCCTATTGAAACAAGGTGAACATGAAGTCTAGCAGCTACAAGGTTCCCTTTGTGATGGCATACAATACCATCTTATGTGTATATTCCAGGGATAGTCTCCTGCTTCTGTTAGGATTTTTGGATAAAGATACATTTTAGAAATAAAGAAGAGAAACAGAAGAACACATTGATTATGCTTTGAATATGCCAGTTTGCAGGTGCAGCTCAGTCTCTTGGCGCTGGAGCCCTCTTGGTGAATCCATGGAATATTGCAGAAGTTGCTGCTTCAATTAGTCAGGCTTTGAATATGCCAGCTGATGAAAGAGAAAAAATGCATCAGCATAACTTCATGCATGTGACAACACACACATCACAAGAGTGGGCTGCTACTTTTGTAAGGTATTCACCATATTGTGTTGCTGCAAATATTGTGGAATCTAATGGAAGAAAGAGAAATTCAAGCCTTAGCAATTTTCCATAATGTTATATCTGGTGATATTATTTAGCCTTGCAAGGTGGTCCTTGCTAATTCATTCAACTTCTTGTATGATATCGTTTCTCTAACCGCATTTCCACTTCTGAATGATCTATGAGTAGTATACTCATAATTGTTGGAGGTCTGATTAATGTAAATTAGTAGTAATTTAATATTACTAATATCACCAGATATTAGATTCTGGAAAAGTGCACATGCTTGAATTTCACTTTCTTCCATTATTTTTCAATCTTTCCTGTGATGAGAAACTAGGATCTCTCATTTATCATCAAGATCTTAATTTCTAAAATTTTTCAGATTATTACTTTTTTTATTTTTTTACAGGTTATAACTCATGTAATATGGCATTTATCTAACATATAAGGAAAATTACTTTTGTAACTTCTAGCTGCTTTAATGGATTAAAGGCCATTTTTAAACGTCCAAATTGGTTTATTTGGTTGGAGAAACTTTAAAATTGTTTTAAGACAACAATTTTTGTACGCGGTCATGTTCCATCATCGTGTCAATGAGGATATCGATGAAGCGTAAGTGATAAATATTATCGCTCGACAACAGGATTTCTTAGTGGAGACATGTTCTGTGTCGGGAAATAAAAGTTTAATATTTGGAAGTGCATGTAGTGATTGGTTTAACATGACTTAATTTTTTCTGTGTCGGGAATATGATTTAGCACAATAAATGGGAAATGGGGATTCATATGGCTGTATTGGTGACTATTCTTTTAGTTTGTTCAATGAAACAAGTATTTTTATATATATTTTATAAAGTATATTTGGAATATTTGGCCTCTGTTACTTTAATTTTGAAGTTCTTCTTTCTGTAGTGAACTAAATGATACCATTATTGAAGCCCAACTAAGGACAAGACAAGTTCCCTTACTTCCTGTCAAAGTTGCAGTTGAACGATATTTGCAATCCAATAATCGTTTGCTTATGCTGGTATGCTGTTTTACTTTCAACTATGAGGGTGATTACCAGTAGCACTTCAATTATGGCACCTTTTCATATAAGTTTTGGAACTTCTTTCCTATCTCTTGTTCTCCTTGACATAAAGTTACGTATAGCTGATGTACCGAAAATGGGGAAGTTGTTTCAAAATGCTGTTTGTTTGTATAAGTCGCAATGCTGTAAATAACATAACAGGAAAGGTTACAATTAAATGAATTCTAAGGCACAAGTATCTTACGTTTCTCCTTCCAATAAAAAGCTTTAATATGAGGAATTCCATTAAGTTCATATGCGTTTAGTATGTCCTATTCACATGTGTGGATTTCTGGAAGTGTATACAAACAATCTGTTTTTAATTTCATGAAGTATTTTTATCTTTATTGCCGTACATCATTATTGCAGGGTTTCAATGCAACTTTAACTGAACCAGCAAACACTCAAGGAGTTAGAGGCGGTCATATTAGAGAGCTGCAATCTAGATTGCACCCGGAAATAAAAGAAACCTTGAAAAAACTTTGTGATGATCGTAGAACAAACATTGTTATTCTCAGTGGAAGTGATAGAGCTGTCCTGGATGATGTATTCTCATGTCTTTAGTTACCCTTTTCTTGCCTCCATATTATGCCTTTGAACTAACAACTTCTTATACAGAATTTTCGAGAATACAATTTGTGGTTGGCAGCAGAAAATGGAATGTTTTTACGCCATAGTACAGGAGAATGGATGACAACAATGCCAGAAAATTTGAATATGGATTGGGTTGACAGTGTTAAGGTTAATATATCACACCTTAAAACTTAGTGCTTTCCATGACAGGTTCTCTAGACTCTAAATGCCAGATGCTTATTCATGATTTCAGCATGTTTTCGAGTATTTTACAGAAAGAACACCTGGATCTCATTTTGAGCTTCGTGAAACTTCACTTGTATGGAAATACAAGTATGCAGGTACTTAACCGCTTTTTTTTGTGTTCTTTCTTTTTCTAAACTTTCAACTTTGAAGTGCATCTGTTGTACTGTGTATTATCTCTTACATGCACATATGCACAGACATTTAAGTTCTGAATATCACGGGATCACACTTTGTCATGATGATGTCCTAACAACAGCATTTCTTTTTCCTTTTATTTTCTTAAATATTTAAATCTTTTAGAGAGTCATTTTGGAAAGCTTCAATCAAAGGATATGCTACAGCATCTCTGGACTGGTCCTATTTCAAACGCAGCTGTTGATGTTGTCCAAGGTGATCGATCTGTTGAGGTTCGATCTGTTGGTGTGACAAAGGTATACACAACAGGATTAGCTGCTGTACACCACGTACCTGCTTTGTGACTTTTTCAGACTGACTTGTTTATCTTTCCCATGGATATTTACATTTACATACAGGGAGCAGCAATTGATCGTATTTTAGGGGAAATAGTTCGTAACAAGGGCATGAAGTCACCGATTGATTATGTCCTTTGTGCTGGGCACTTTCTAAGTAAGGTCTGTTTTCCTACACATAATCTTTGAGCAGGTTTTACTTTGCCAAATGTATTAATATTTGAGAAATGATAACCATCCAATTTAATTTTATATTCTATGTTTTCCTACACACAAACAAGATCACTATAGATAGCTAATTCAGAACATAAATCAAAATCACCAAGGAGACACTTGATTTTGAAGAGATCAAACCATGAGAGACACTGGACCCTGGGAATTCAACACATGAAAGACACTCAATCCTGGAGAATATTCAAAATCTTTATTTCAACAATAGTAGTATGCTTTGAAAAACTAATGTCTCGGTGTTTATTTATATGCATTAAACCAAACAAAATAGGAAAACGTAATAAATCTTAATTCAACAAGGAAACTAAAATTCTAATCTAACTAACAAATAATAAATACTAATATCCTAAATAATGATACAGTATTAAAATATAGAATAATGATACAGTATTAAAATTCCTAAATAAATATTAATTCTTATTGTTGTCCTTCATCCCCATCATTCTCTCTTGGATAAAAGTTGACATCGAGTAGCAAAAACTCTACAAACTTGCATGCACTCGATAGGTGGAAGAAATTCTTTTGCACTTGATACCTTTCATTCTTCTTTAATGATGAGAATACTGTTGGCAATAAGATAGTCTTCTCAACTACAAGATGGAATTTAGGAGTTACAAAGACAATATGAACAACCTGAAGCGCTAGCTCGTTTAGATCCTGCCATTCTTACCTATCTATCATTAGTCAATTCGGGAATCCGCTAGACCATACTTTCTCTTTCAAATGAATTGATTCGCCAGTTTATGAGCTCACTCAACCGTACGCCAACGCTATCTATCTTGCTATGGCTCTCAGCTCATTCTTTTGATATCTGGTTATCGTCTTTAAACTCCTCAATGTGACACTTTGAAATCTTCTTGTACAAAGATCCATTGCTTTAACTTCTTCAACCTCAAAGTCATGTCCATCTTGTGTCTGCACAATCACAATTTTTCTCAAACAAGTTTCTTACATGTCATCTTCAATGCATTCATCAGCTTTGACAACAACTTCTCGATTCTCTAAATTGAGCTCTGCTTGGTCATGTTCAATCTCTTCACCTGTAGTCAGGTTGTCACTAGACTCCAAAGTTTTGGATTGTACATAGTTATCAATGAGAACTTTATTATAGTGATCAATAGGAAAGCCTAATTGCACTGCTTTATATAAGGAGCAAGCTTGAAATGCAATTGATAAGAACACTCTCAACTAGCTTAAGTGCATTTTATGAGACAACTTGGTTATCCAATCTCATATATAATATAAGGAGCGAGCTTGAAATGCAATTGATAAGAACTCTCTCAACTAGCTTAAGTGCATTATATGAGACAACTTGGTTATCCAATCTCATGTTTATCTAAAAGAAGAAAGACTAGTTCCATTGGTCTTGTCACAAATCCTTTAAACCTTGGGTCTTTCATGTACTTGGCAGACCTTTCCCTTTGTCCAATGTCCGACCTTTTTTTTAATGAAAGAACAAGAACCCGACATCGACGCTAAATTGATGTAGAACCAAATGAACAAGACCAGCAAAGGTAGCTAATTCAGAACAAAAATCAAAATCACTGACAAGAGACACATTTGTTCTTGAAAAGACCAAACCAAGAGAGACACAGTTGATGTTGGAAACTCAAGACAAGAGAGACACTCAATCTTGAAGAATATTCAAAGTCTTTATTTCAATAATAATAATAATAATAATAATAATATGGTTTGAATAACTAATGTCTAGGAGATTATTTATATGCAACACACCAAACAAAATTGGAAAACCTAACAAGTCTTAATTCAACAAGGAAGCTAAAATCCTAATTTAACTAACTAATAAATAATAAATACTAATATTCCAAGTAATAAAACATAAAATAATGGCACAATTATAAAATTCCTCAATAAATAAATATTAATTCCCATCGTTGTCCTTCATCCCCCATCAAACACCTCGTGCAATCTGTTTTCGCATTGGACCCAGCATTTAGCTATGGACAAAATAAAACTTGCTCAGCAAAGGCTTTTTGGTTTTCAAAGTTCTTTTTGGCTAGACTCTGATTTGAGTGATAATAATCTATAGGAATTTGTTAATGAATAATTTCAAACTTCCATTAATGAAACATTGCCATTTTTTCTCTTGCCTCAGCTTGCAGTTCTTTTCCCTGTTCAGTGATAGCACTGTGTGTACATAAATTGCTAGATACATTGTAAGTGTAGCTTGTATGCTCTGCTGTAATTGAACTTGTATACAACCTTTGAAACTTTATAATCCAATTCCACACACAGTGCTCCCTTTTCTTTTCTTTTCTTTTCTTTTCAACCTTGAAGCATGTTCTACCAGCTGCCATTCAATATAATCAGGTCTCAGATATATCCAAGTCGCATTAACTATTTTGTGGAATTTCCTACTCTCAAGACTATACCAAATCATTGCATTGTCTGTTCCATTCAGATGCATGGATGCATATAAACACGCTACTTCTACTGAAATACAAATATCAGAAATTAATGTTTTTTTTTTTTTTTGGAATTCATTGCTTCAGGATGAAGATGTCTATACATTTTTTGAGCCAGAGCTTCCTTGTGAATCACTAGCCTTGGCACGAACCAGGTCACTAGATCCTGCGAGGACATCTATTTCAATGATTCCAGACAGTACAAACCAAGTCAAGGCTCACCAGTTAAGGAAACAACGCTCATTGTCAACTTTGGAAAGGAGCAATTATCGAAGTGCTGCTTGGCGGCCTATAGTTCATGATAGAATGTCATTGCCAGAGGGCTCATCTGTACTTGATCTCAAGGCTGAGAATTTCTTCTCTTGTACTGTTTCCCGGAAGCAATCGGAGGCTCGATATCTCCTTCAGTCATCAGATGATGTTGTCACACTCTTAAAAGAGCTGGCAGAGTCTAAATCACCAAATTGATTCAATTTTACCGGTTTTCTTGGGGCTATAATTCAGAGGCTTGAGAAACTAGAGAGTATCCTGGCGATTATTGGTACTGGAGCTAGCAGAGGTTCCATGATCAAGTTGATTCAAGCTATCTTTTTTCCCTAGTTGGTTCAGTTGAGAAATTTGAGAACCTGACAGAGGATCTAGAGATCAAGGAATGATGATTTTTGGCATCTGCAAGATATGCTTTTATCTGCACATATTATTAGTCTCTCCCATGTCCCAACCACCTTCTTGTAGGCACTCCCTTACCATACAATTGCTGCCTGAGTAGTCCCTGGACAGTAAGAGTAAAAAGCGGTATAAAGAAAAGGCAAGACATTCCTTTTTGTTAGTCAAAGGTAGCAACTAGAAGTTACATGATTTGAAGAAATTTGGGGTGTTTTTTTCCTTTCTAACACACTTTGAAAAATATTTAAATGGTTGAAAATTTATTTGAAAAATAGCACAGTTTGCTAAAAAAATACAGTTTTCACTGTAAGCTTTAAAATACTATAGTTCTCAGCTACAAGTTCTGAAAAAATTGCAGGTGGGAACTGCTATTTTTAGAAATCATAGGTGGGAAATGTAGTTTTTTAAAATCCTAACTTTAATCACTCTAACTAAATCCTAAGACCCTAAACTATCTTAATCTCAAATTCTAGCCCGAAACTTCAAATCTAAACACTAACCTTAACCTTAACTAACATCAAATGCAAACCCTGAAAATGATCCTAATCTCAAATTAGACATAACAATTAATGTTGCTTTTATTCACTTGGAAAGGCCTAATTTGAAATTCTGACCAGCCTTTGTCTACATATAATTAGTAAGTAGCTATAAAATTTGAAAATTCTACTGCTCCAACATAGATATGAAAATTCATAATATGCTCAACATATATAATAAGATTAGAAGTCAAATTGTGAAAATGTAAATTAAACATAATAAGATTAGTTATGTATGATTTGTAATCAACCACAGCACCGATAAATATTCATATGCAAATCATAATTGACAATACTTCTTCAAGAGTTGTAAATAATTTGTTAGAAAAAAGGGTTATGGACACACTCATCACTTGTCCTATTACTCTTATTTGCCTTGTATGTACTTTTCATCCTTCACATTAGGGATGAGATTGGTGGATGGTACAATTAAATCACAAGTACGGAGATAAATTGATGAAAGCACATAATTTGATGCAAAGTGAGACGTCCATTCAATATTGAAATGGATCAATGAATAAATTTTACTTAAAATATGAAAGGATAAATAAAAATAATAAAATAAAAGGGCTATAAATAGGTAGAATGTATAATGGGATTGAAAAGCAGAACAGTTGAAACAAAATGTGTGTAATAGTTATTGAAATTGAAGATTTTTAAACATGTTCGAGAAACAAAATCTTTTAAGAAATGACTGTGTTATGAACAAATTAAATATGCTCATGAGATGAAATGAGGTATGGAATGAATACAATATGTAATGGAATATGGTATAAAAATCTTATAATTAATCTGATGAATTTAAAAGATAAATGGTGTTGAAATAAGCTAAATAATTTAT
>Ga0325404_1000781_pt1 | contig 32349 bp, 16 predicted proteins | sample PopdelMetagenome_18_FD_205664 | JGI IMG/M metagenome (GOLD analysis project Ga0325404, IMG submission 205664) | Populus deltoides microbial communities from Bellville, Georgia, United States - Xylem-Control-R1 | ecosystem: Host-associated > Plants > Phyllosphere > Stem > Wood/Secondary xylem...
TGTTGTTGTTAACTATAATTTATACAATAAACCTCCCTGTGGTTCGACCCCGGTCTTGCCGGGTTATTTATTACTTCGACACTCCTGCACTTGGGAGAAGACATCAATCTTTTGGTCGTGTCAAGTATTATGTTTGATCTTGTTACATGTTATCTTAATCGAAGTAACGAAATGGTAGACGTTGGATATAGCATAAACTATATAAAGGTACTTGAGTGATCAAGAGAGGATTCATTACCCTAGGTGAATTAGAAAAAATATTTCATATGTTCTCAAATAATATTGACTGAGAAATCCTTGGTCAATGTGGAATGAGATTTGAAAAGAATTTCAAATCTTATTCAAACGATCAATGAGTATTATATAGAGAACAAATATGATTTAACATGGCAGATATACTCTATGTTTTAATGTTAAATCGGAATATTTTTTATGAAAGGATATTAATTATACTAAGAAACCGATCACTAAAAGGTTAAGTCATGATATGTTGCTAGACGATGCACCTGATCTTCAAATATAAATTAATCAATTGTTTAATTCATAATAAATTAAATTGTTTAATTTATTTAATTCTATTTAATTAGAATTAGAATTTATATTTGGGTCAACATATTAGGAACTTAATAGGTCACATATATTAAGAACCATTAGTTAGAAATTAAACTGGGATGATATAATTATGTCTTGATTAAAATATATTTTAGAAATTAAGAACTAGAATATAATTAATACATGAATTATATTTCTAGAACTAGAAAAATCAAATAAGGACTTGATTAAGTTAATTTATAAAATTATCCTGAATTAATATGTGGATATTATAAAGAGGGCAAATTGATATTTTGCTAGTTTATAAGGTTTTTCAAATTACCCTATAAATAATTAGTTATGCCTCTTATTTTTATGAATTGTTATATGTTAGACAGAAAACTATGTAAACACAAAATTAGAGTTAGCACTCTAAGCATAACAATCCCTCTCTTCTAAATAGGGATTTAGGATATTTCTCATGAGTGGTTTATGTGGATTACCGTTGAAGACCGGACAATTGAATATCTTGTGGTTTGTGACAACCCAGTCTTTAAAGAATTATTCAAAGCTGAAAGAAATCAGATCTTCAAATAATAAATCCCTAAACAATTATAGATTTGTCTAACAAGATCCTAGAAACTCCCGAATAATTTTGTTTCATAATTTTTACTACGTGTATAATATTCAGGAAACCCAATAAAGAAAAGGCACTTGAAATCCCATGGTTGGTTTTCTTCCGATGACAAAGGCGCGTGAACTCACGCACTGCTAATGGTAGTGACATGTGGATACACGCACCATTATTGTTCCAATGGTTCTCCGGCCTTGAATCCAGTAGTTCTTGGACACTGTGAACACCTTGGAAGGTCGATTCATAACCTCAAATTATTTTTTGACAAATTAATATATTATCGTGCACTTTAGTCGACAAAATACTTATTATTGTGTATAATTCTTGGACTGTTTGGACAATGTTAATTTGGTTTGATGTGTGTTTTGACTTTGAAATAACTTAAATATTTATGTTGAATTATAAGTTTAATTTGTTAGGTTGTGATTGCTTTTTTGACATTAAATGTTGGTGCATGAGTTATGTTTGAGTTTGTGTTGATTTATTAGAATTGGCAAGAAATTTGAACAAAGTTCGTGAAATGAATAAGATTCGTGTGATTTTTGGTGTTGATCAAGTTTGAGTTAATGAACAAAAATTCAATTTGAATTGATATCATGTTTAACATAGCTAGATAAAAACACGTTATTTATGTTATGCTAAACGTGGTCTTACTCCAATTTCAATAAATTTTCAAATTTTTTGAAAGATCATTTTGCAATTAATTTTGAGTTCCCCACATCCCCCCCCCCTCCTATATTTAATATTTAAAATTATGACCTATACACGAGATATTTTTTTGGTATTAAATAAATTGGTTTCTTTCCACAAAAACAACAAAAATCTTTCTTTCAAAATATATAAATTTATTTCAAATTGCATATGATCAAGTCTCTTACAAATAAAAATAAAAATCATATCTGCATAAATAAAAAGAAAATACAAAGCATGATTTAGCATCTTTAAATACAAAAATACAAGAAAAATAGTTTTGTTGATATCTTTGCATGTATTTTTGAATTTAATAATCAGTTTATAAAATCTATAAGAACTTGGTCTAGTTTTTAAAAATACTGAAAAAAAAAAATTTTAATATCAAGGATTACAAACTTATACGTAAAACTTATTCCTGATATTGAAAGAAAAAAATGAAAAAAAAATATTTTGACTCTAGATTGGCTAAGCTTGACCCTAAAGCTATGATCCACTTTACTAGGATGGACTGGTTTTAACCATTAGACAAACCAACAGTCAAAACACATAACAACATTTTAGTTTATATTAGACAGATAAACGATGTCGTTTACTTTAGATAATGTGTATTAGATGTGATACGTAATCCCTATACACAATCAATCTCCTTATCCAAACTCTAAGATCAGTTAAGATTTATAATAATCAAAATATTAGGTGGCAACTTCGTTTTTTTATTGATAAGGAACAAGAATTTCTTATTATTTCCACTAATCACCACAAAGATAATGATTCGAGAGGATGTTCTCCACGACGGGCTTCACACGTGATACAATAATAATAATAATAATAGATTGTACACAACCCAAATCTTCTATCTATTATTCAATGATTAATTCAACGAGAATGACTATGAAAATATCATAAATGTGATGGGGGGCTGAAATCTTGAATCTTCTTCAATAATCTGATAGAATCAGGTCAAATTCAAATTTCAGTTGCCACGTGCTATCAAAGTTTAAATTCTCGAAAGGGTTGAATATTGAGAACCATGACTAACTAATAGTATTCTTCATTCGACTTTCTGCTCCTTTTGCAGCCATCAATTCAGTTCCATTTGGAAATACCGCCCTAGTGTTTCAGCAAATAAGTCTGTTTTGAAAAAGTTATGTTCAGATTTTATCCTATATTTCCAGAATTTGGTTAATCCAACATACTCAAACTAAATTGCTTTGAATTGTAATATGACAACCAATTATAATTTCGATTTAACTAAATTAAAACTATTCTAGAAGATGAAGTCTTAAGAATCTCAGATTAAAAAGATTCAAAAATAACTAGTCATTAATTTTATAAACACGAACTTTGATGGGCCCTTGCATGGAATATACTTACACTGGTGAAGATTTATTTGCTCATTTCATTTTAAAAAGGACAAAAGGAAGGTACTACTGGCAGAGACTGATCATCCTCCCACCTAAATTGTATGGAATGGGCAAATGGCATTTGGTGTCAGTAAAGCTTGCTTGACGATCCTAGAGACAAAAGAATCAGTAACCCAGAAGGAATAAAACATTCAAGTTTCAAGCATTATAAAGAATCAATTGAAAAATTGCATTGAAAGTTTCAACAGCTCCTTCCCACCAAGATCTACGTAAAACTACATTCACCTTGAACCTAGTGGCAAATACTGAAAATCCTTTACGTTTTGCTGTAGAAGAGCTACAATCGCATTTTCTAATGACTTCAACCCAACACAACTTGGACATAATGGCATCTTCTATTTTAGAAGATACGCTGTAAAGGGTGGAAAAAGGAAAGGAATTTTCTTTTCAAAGGGGGGGGGGGGTGTGAGATCTAGCTGGCCCCATAGAGAACATGTTGCTTCCTCGTGGATTCTTCAATAGCCGTTTCAGGTCAACGATATAACATAGCAAGTGCTGCAGGTTGAAGGCATTTGAAATGCAAATATTGTTGTAGCCTCCACCTAACTCGGTGGGAAAGGAAAAGAAATCTTCTCCAACAGCATTACATTTCTTCCGTGGATCATCTTTACGCATAGTACATGTATAAGCTGTTTGCGGCAGCGCAGGCAATGGAATTTTCAGTTGGATGCCATGCTAGGTGAAGCAACTTCGTGGTGAAATCAAAAGAATTTCCATTTGCATCAACTCCTGGGCCTTCTGCTCCTGTTAGTGAGTGATCTCCAGATTAATATAATAAAAAACAAGTTGTTAGGGTGACAAAAGAACATGGAAGAGGGGTGCAAGGTAGGAAGGAAAAAGAGGAAAAGTGAAGGTACTGACCCCGTCTTACAACACGTGTTATGCTGCTTAGGGATCTTGAAGGCCTTGAAGGGGTCTGGACTTGTCTCCTAATATTGTAATTCAAGATTTATAAGATATCCCATATTAACTATCATTGGTTTCAATCTCACTGTTAGATCAATCAGAAACTACCTCATTGGATTTTTGCTGGCTTCTAAAGTTGATGCCTCAGTACTTCCCGGGGCACAACCAAACACTCGGAACAGATTGCTTTGGACATGAAAAGAAATAACATATTATGGCACATGGAGAGATGATGTCAATAACAATAATACAGTCACCAGATGTATGGACATGTAAGAACCAGACCTGTAGGAGCCTGTTGCAACTCGCAATCCATCACCACTCGAACAACACTCGAATTTATCAAAGATGGAATCGTTTTCATATAAATCACACAACTGGGTAAATTCAAAAAAATATAATAATTAGAATGGACACGGCTTAACAAAGAAAATTTTCAGGTTAAGCTGTCTAAAGAAAGGAATCTCACCTTTGGTCTTAAATATTCATGAACCTGGAAGGTTGCAACTGGACCTGAATCCATATTGATATCCCACAGCTACAATAAAGAAAATAGACAACTGAGAATAAAAAAAAATTTCAAACTTAACATCAAGAGGACATGCATGAATAACTTCTTTAGGTATCATGAAAATAAAATCAACCACTCTAAAAACTAGGTTGCAGTTTTTTGAAACATTCGCACAAAGCCAAACCAGAAGTAATAGAAAAAAAATGACATACGATTGATATTTTTGAGATATTTTTCAGTTTTTTGAAAAATCTTTCAAGAATATAGAAAACTATACAGATTGTTTTTACCAGATAAATGTTTTTTTCTTGGAAAACTTGGTTTCTAATTTTAGCAAGTCTAGAAAGATGAGTTTTTCCCTTTTTTTACTCATTCCCATATTCCAATAGACAAATATACTGAACCAAACATTTTAAAGTTAGGGAAAAACAATTTCTCGGAACAGATGAATTGAAAAAAATGGAGAACAAATTAGAAAGTCCCTATAATGTACTCATGCCCTCCAAACATGTGAAATTAACAAGTCCAAGTAGAATAAAAATCTCTAACATTACAAAATAACACGGCATGCATCATCAATCCAAACTCTTTCCATCGTCCAGAAATCTGCATCTTTACCAGCTAGTATAATGTATGCCTAACATTGTTCTTTGATCAAAATGGCTTCAAGGTAAACAAGGTTTCAGTGTTGACCAGCTTGCAAAAATGCTTAATTTATCATAAAATTTCATACAGTAGCACCCATTTTCCCTGAATCAACTATCTTTGCCACCATAGCATACACTGAAAAACATGATCAAGTAAGCAAAAAGAAAAAACAGTTTTAGAATGCTCCAACATGCAGTCTCCCAACATTTTTTTTTTCCTTTATTGTTTTTCAGATTAATAATGTGAGAAGTGCCATCCTCAAAATTTTATGTACAGAATATCCTATTATGAACTTAGTGTCAAATGTCTTAGAACCTTGTTACAGACATAACCTCCTTTGTCTAGCTTACAGCAACAGTTAATAGAAGAAACAAATTTGCAGGAAACAAACAATTTCCATCTCTAGACATTTTGCTTGATGAATATTGCATAGTTGGAATTATACTGTTTGGACATCCTATGGATTGCAGAGATGGATATTTCTTCTATGCATAAAACGCATAACAGAGCATGCTTAAGAGGCCAGTTTTATTCAATAACCCTTGACTCCTATGACTATTTGAATCCAAAAGACATACAACAAATTCAATGAAAATAATATGAACCAAAACCTTTGCAATTATATCAACCCAAACCTTAAGAGTCATGTAATCACGACTAAGTATATGTCTTCCATCCCTTGAAAATTTAATATCAGAGATTGAGGCAATTATTTCTGTAAAAAATGATCTGGAGCCTGGTGCCTCTGGTTCCTCAAACCTGTGTAAGTAGATGATGTTACTGGAGGGCTGTTTATAGTATTGAAAAAAGACTTCCACAAAAGCCAGTAAAAACACTTACAATTTGGCATGAGAGTCACACAAAGCTGATTGTCGCATATCAATGAGTCGGATTGAGCCTTTTGAACTGCTGTATGCTAACATATTGCAATGGCTGGGGTGGAATTCTGCTGATGTTATAACCTCTGCAGGTATAAGTGTACAGGTTGAGACATCAAGTAGAGTATCAGCAATACAGATACTTAGCAGTTGAAACCAGTGTTGTCAAGTGGTGCTGAGGCGCTCCAGATGAGGCGAGGTGAGGCCCCAACACTTTTATTAGCCTCAAGCGTTGGATTTCAATGAGTGGGTTGTGCAAGGCGCTAAGGCTAGCGCCTGCTTGAAGTTCTTCCTTTTCTGTTGGATTTTTCTTTCTTTTTTTTTACCACAAGAAACAACTTAGGGGTATTTTTGTAAACAAACAAAGAATAGGGTAAAAAAATCATTAAAGTGGAAGACAAACAGACAATGAAGGACACTTAGGCCCTGTTTGTTTGCTGAAAAGAAGTTTCTTTTGGGAAAGTGGTTTTCTTGGAAAGTGAATTCTTTTCCGATGTTTGGTAGTGTCATGGAAAATAAGTTAGAAAACACTTTCCAGTGTTTGGTTATTGGTGTAAATACAGTAAATCAATTATAGGATTGATTATTGTTCTAAATAGAGTAAGTCAACTATAGGGTTGTCAGTTATAGGGCTTATTGCAGGGCTGATTTATATGCATTCAATTATAGCTTGATTCTAGGGATTTAGATTAATCCTAGACCTATATATACACATGCTATACTCATGCATCAAGAATAAGAGAAATATCATTTTCATATTCTAACAATTCTACATGGTATCAGAGCCAGAGGATTCTCTTTTCTTTTAGCGTGGCCCAATTGAGTCAATTTTTTTTTTTCCTCTACTGTTGGTTGTCTTGCTTTGAGTGCAGTAATGGCAGAGGGTAGAAACACAGAAGTGCAAACTGTGATTTCTGACGTTGTTCCCATGACAACAAAAATCACAAAGCACAAACTGAATAATACCAACTATTTGAATTGGAGCAAAACAGTGCGAGTGTATCTTCGTAGTATTGATAAAGATGATCCACCATCTGATGCTGCAGCAAAGAAGGCATGGTTGAGAGATGATGCCAAAATTTTTCTGCAGATTCGAAATTCTATTGATACTGAAGTGATTGGTCTAGTTAATCACTGTGAATTTGTTAAAGATCTCCTAGATTATTTGGCTTTCTTATATTCTGGCAAAGGAAATATATCTCGTATATATGATGTGTGTAAGGAGTTTTATCGCCCAAAGAAGCAAGACAAGTCTCTCACTGAATATTTTATGGATTTTAAATGGGTATACAAGGAACTGAATTCTCTTCTTCCTTTTAGTATAGATGTGAAAACTCAGTAGTCTCAACGTGAGCAAATGGCTGTTGAGTTTCCTTGCAGGTCTGCCACCAGAATTTGATGCTGCTCGAACACAGATTCTTTCTAGTCCGGAGATAACCACTCTTCGTGACACCTTTACAAGAATCTTGCGTTCAGAGGGATCTCGATCTGCCCCTAATGTTACTAGTGCCCTTGTGAGTCGTGAAACTTCAAATGAAGCTGGTCGAGGAAGTCGAGATAGTCGAGGCAGTCGTAAGAATACTGGTTTTCAAGGCAGTTGGAGTGGTGGTGGCTTAGGTAGAAATGCTGGTCATAACAAACCAATTTGTTATTACTGTGATGAACCTGGTCATACAAGACGTACTTGTTGGAAGCTTCATGGTAAACCTCAGCAGCAAGCCCAAGTTGCTAATATTGCAACTCAAGGAATCAGCCATGTATCTACAGTGTCTTCATCTAATGATAAGTCTGTGCTTGTCTCTGCTAATGAATTTGCTCGCTTCACTCAATACCAAGCCTCACTAAAGTCCAATCCTTCTACAATTGATGAGTCAGGTAAACCCACTACATGTCTTGTGTCATCCTCTAGCAAATGGGTCATTGATTCAGGTGCCACGGACCATATGACAAGTGACAAAGGTATTCTTTCCCCTTTTAAATCTTACAAAAATAATCAAAATCTTCCTAGTGTTACTTTGGCTGATGGGTCAACCACTTCTGTTATTGGTTCTGGAACAATCTCTCCCACATCATCTCTTTCATTATCCTCTGTCTTGTGTTTTCCCAACTTTTCCTTCAATTTACTCTCTGTTAGTCAAATCACTAAGGCTCTCAATTGTTGTGTCTTATTTTTCTCTTACCTTTGTTTATTTCAGGATCTTATGACGGGGAAGATTATTGGTAGAGGACGTGAATCTGGTGGTCTTTATGTGCTTGAAACTACCATCTCAAAAATGCCAAATCCGAAAGTGCCAAAACTTGTTGCTTGTTCCAGTACTATGACACCTCTCGAACTTCACTATCGGTTAGGGCATCCTTCGTTACCCATTTTTAAAAAATTGTTTCCTCATTTCCAAAAGTTATCTCATTTAAATTGTGAGTCTTGTCAATTTGCCAAATATCATCGCTCTTCATATGTACCAAAAGTTAATAAACGGGTTGCGTCCCCTTTTGAGTTAATACATTCTGATGTATGGGATCCTTGTCCAGTACAAGCCTGGATTTCGATATTTTGTCACTTTTATTGATGACTATTCTCGTGTCACTTGGTTATATTTAATGAGACACAGGTCAGAATTACTCTCTATATTTAGTGCCTTTTATGCTGAAATAAAAACTCAATTTAATGTTTCTGTGCGCATTTTACAAAGTGATAATGCAACAGAGTATTTTTCCAAGCCTTTTAATTCCTGTCACAAAATGGAATTCTTCATCAGTCTTCATGTGTTGACACCCCACCTCAAAATGGTGTTGCAGAACGTAAAAATAGACATTTACTAGAAGTTGCTAGAGCCCTCCTTTTTCAAATGAATGTCCCTAAAAAGTTCTCAGCAGATGCAGTTTCAACTGCTTGTTTTTTAATTAATCGTATGCCCTCATCTATTTTGGCTAGTTCTACTCCTCATTCTATTTTGTTTCCTTCTCATTCCTTATTTCTAGTTGAACCACGCATTTTTGGTTGTACTTGTTTTATTCGTGATGTTCAACCTGGCATGTCTAAACTAGATCCTAAGACTCTGAAGTGTGCCTTTTTAGGGTATTCTCGTCTACAGAAAGGGTATCAATGTTACTCTCCTGAGTTGGATCGTTATTTGGTGTCTTCTGATATTTCATTTTTTGAAACCACTCCATTCTTTCCCATGTCAAAAATTTATAATTGTAAGGGGGAGAATGATGATATTCTAGTGTACAATATTACCACTACTATTAACCATGCTTCCTCAAATGACCCAGTTCCCATAAAACCAGTCATCACCCAAGTGTATTCTCGACGTCCTCCACCAGACAACTCACGTCCTCCACCAGCTCCTACGTCTACAGATCCTAGTCTCGATCTTCCTATTGTTGTTCGTAAAGGTAAAAGACAATGTACTCATCCTATCTCATGGTTTGCTTCTTATATACATTTTGTTTCCTTCTTTGCGTTGCTTTATTGCTTCTTTAGACCCTGTATCTGTTCCCAAAACTTTAGTTGAGGCTTTGTCTCATCCTGGTTGGCAAGCTGCTATAGAAGAAGAGATGAGAGCTTTAGACCATAATGGCACTTGGGAACTCGTAGACTTACCAGCAAGAAAACAAACTATTGGTTGTAAATGGGTGTATGTTGTCAAGGTCAATCCTGATGGGTCTGTGGCTTGTCTTAAATCCTGTCTTGTTGCCAAAGGATATGCTCAAACATATGGAGTAGATTATTCTGATACCTTCTCTCCAGTGGCTAAACTTGCATCTGTTCGTTTATTTATGTCTATTGTTGCTACTAATGATTGGCCTTTACACCAGTTAGATATCAAGAATGCATTTCTTCACGGTGATCTGAAGGAAGAAGTGTATATGGAGCAACCACCTGGGTTTGTTGCTCAGGGGGAGTCTAGTAAGGTTTGTCGACTTTGAAAGTCCTTGTATGGGTTAAAACAGAGTCCACGTGCTTGGTTTGGGCGATTCAGTGAGGTTATTCAAGAATTTGGTATGGAGTAAGTGTGATCATTCAGTATTCTACCAACAATCTGAAGTTGGCCTTATCTTGTTGGTTGTGTATGTTGACGATATTGTTATCACTGGTAGTGACAGTAAAGGCATATCAGCTCTTACGTCTTTTCTTCAAGCAAATTTCCAAACTAGAGATTTGGGGATGCTAAGGTATTTTTTAGGTATTGAAGTTACAAAGTGTAAGAAGGGTATCTTTCTATCTCAAAGAAAGTATATTCTTGATCTTTTGACTGAAACTGGAAAGTTGGGTGCCAAACCTTGTAGCGCACCAATGGTCACCAACACACAACTTACAGTAGAAGATGGTGAGTCGTTTGCAGATCCTGAGATGTATCGTCGATTAGTTGGCAAGTTAAATTATCTAACGGTGACTCGTCCTGACATTGCATATCCTGTTAGCATTGTGAGCCAGTTCATGGCTTCCCCACGAACCACCCATTGGGCAGCCTTGGAACAGATTTTGTGTTATCTTAAAAGAGCTCCAGGGCGTGGTATATGGTATAGAAATCATGGTCATACTCATATTGAATGCTTCTCAGATGCAGATTGGGCAGGTTCTAAAATTGATAGAAGATCTACTACGGGTTATTGTGTTTTTGTTGGGGGAAACTTGGTGTCATGGAAAAGTAAGAAGCAAAATGTAGTCTCTCGTTCTAGTGTTGAATCAGAATATAGAGCCATGGCACAATCCACGTGTGAACTTATATGGATACAACAATTGCTCAATGAGATTGGTCTTGGTAGTTCACTACCTATGAAGTTATGGTGTGACAATCAAGCTGCTCTTCACATTGCATCAAATGCAATCCAGTTTTTCATGAAAGGACTGAGCATATTGAAATTGATTGTTACTTCATCCGTAAGAAAATTCAGCAAAATTTGATCTCTACTAGTCATGTCAAAACTACAGTGCTGTTGGGTGATATCTTCACTAAAGCTTTGAGTGGTCCTAGGATTGAATATATTTGTAACTTTAAAAGACGATGAAATTAAAATAATAATAATTATAATTTAATAAATTATTTCAAATAAAATAAGTAACAATCAAAAGAATGAGCATCAAATTTGATAGATTAAAAATTTCAATTAAAAAAATGATAAGAGAAAAGCAAATAACAATCATAAAAATAAGGATCAAAGTTAATATAAAAATCAAATTTTAAGGGATGAAATTAAAAAAAAAATTCAAACAAAATATATATCAATTAAAAGTTTTGAGGACCAAATTTGATATAATCAGCAAATAATATGATATTTCTAAGTTTTTCACAACTTTTGGAAAGTGTTTTCCGCCCAAAATAAAAAGAAAACACTTTACTAGAAATCAAGCCAAATTTTTCTGACTGGAAAGTGTTTTCCATTAACCAACTTTTCTAATAGCAAACAAACACAGGAAAGTTTGGAAAGTGGTTTCTAGAAAACCACTTTCTGGGCAAACAAACGCACCCTTAGAAGAGAAACACCAACCACACTTTCTTTTTTCAACAGTGGGAGTCGAAGAACAACACATCTGTACAGTTAATACTTTATTTTGTTCTAAACAAGTGCAATATAGTTTGAGAGATGAGGATTTCAATTATAATCATGAAATGAAGGATATGGGGGATTCAAGTGCAGGAGAGGAAAGCACGCATGGAGATGTTTTTCAAGATTAATGAATAATGATGATGACAATTAATTTTTCTTTTTAATCTATTTGGCTACTTACTACTTTAAATTATCTTTTTTTTAAGGGTGAAAAATATGACTTTATATGACTGTTATGGTATTTTATATTTTCCTTTGATTTTCTAATGATGTAATCTTAATTGGGAAGATATATATATTTTAGGTTTATATAATAATATATAATATTTTTTTTTAATTTATAGCATATCGCCTTGGTTCATTCGGGCGAGTGCCTAGGCATGCACCTAGCGCCTCGGGCATTTTACAGGCTCGGCGCCTTTTGGTGTCTTTCGCCTTTGACAACACTGGTTGAAACAATCAATTACTCAACCATAAGGGGGAAAAGCTGACAGTATATATTGTCCAGTAACTATTCATGAATTCGAACGGGGATGCCAAGTGAGTTTCAGAAAGTAAAACATAAAAACCAAAATTCTCAAAATTTGATCAAAAGTATGTGGATCACACAAATTTATATAATTAATACAATCAGCATCAGAGACCAAGAGGCTTACCAGTTAAATCCTCCATATTTGCAGGTTTGACATCACAAATATTGAAACTTTGGTTGCTGATTTCCAAATTCCAAAGATTTATTCGGAGGTCATCAGCTGATATAAAAGTTTCACCATCACTGGAATATATCAGTGTAGGAAGATTAGTGAAATTTCAATAAAACCATACCAATATCAGACAAGCTAGAAAAAACCAAGAGAAATGCTCCAGTACAATCTCTCATTATGTGTTCCAGATAGAGGCAATGAACAAAACTAGCAAGTCTAGAAACCCACAATATGCAACTTCTAGCACAACAGAGGCAACTAAAACACAAAGCACTAGCCAAAACCAAGCAATTCACATGCACGGTGCAATTTTGTTCTTCAAAAATGACAAATTTAACACATGAAAAAAAGGTAAAATTAAGAAAGAAAAAAACTAAGGCCAGCCACCAGCATAAAGTCACTAAATCCTAACAGCATTTATCTCAAATGTCCTCTGATTTACTGTGTGAGATAATTAGCTCACCGCTTTGAGAATAAACACCAACTTTACAATCCTGCAGAAGGGTTCCTAGAATCTTCAAAGATCATTTCATTTTGAGGCAACTGTAATGGGATAGAATTATGGTTTACACTTTTTTTTTATGGGGTATCAGGAGGCTTAAAATGATTTTTTTTTGCTGTACTCAGCAAGATTGAGTGCACCCTTGGCATGTTTCTTTATTTTGTTTCTTCAACTTCAGAGGATATCTTATTCTCCTAATTGTTCCTCTGTACTATTCTCATTCTTATATTGTCTATCTTAAAAAATATGAGCCACAACACTGTTATTTTCATTGGTCAAAGCATTCCAAATAAAAAATAAAGTACACTAAACCAATTCTTGTCAGTCTCCATCTTCGTCCCCTATTTAGTCCATGGGACTCGTAACATTACAAGGAAAAGAGCACCTTACGGACCAAATGTGCTACAAGCACACAACAATAAAATACACAACACAACTGCTGCTGCTCTTTTATCACAACGTCACTTTTTCTTAAGAGAAAATCTGTGGATGCCAAGTAGTAATGATGGATTTCCATCATCAATAAGGAAGGAGAAAATAATGTACATGTGTAGATAAAGTATTGAAGTTTATCATAGTACAATAATGAACCCAAGAACCAAACAATTACAGAAACTTTAGAAGAGCAACACCTACTGAAACCAAATGCAAATAAAAGTTCCAAACAACCATAAAAGAAAAGGAATAACCTGTTGTTTGAAATTGAATTAATATGATAGTCATGCGCATGGGCATACACCCTTCGACATCTAGCCATCAAGCTTGTCTCGTTGCTAGTCACCTAAGGGTCACATAAGAGTTAGATCCGCATAAGATGATACAAGCATTTCAGAAAAAAAAATTCCTTTTAACAACACCACCCACACCAACATTCCCCTAATCCTGCCTGAAATGGGAAAATAAAAGGACTTCTAGGATTAGATTCCTGTCTCATATATTTTTAAAAAATATATTAAAAGGCACACATAGAAGGAACAGGGGGAACCAGCTTCATCTAAAGTTCATTCAGGAACCACATTGCATAAAACACTGCACCAATAACATAGAAAGCTTACATAATCAATTGAAAGCATTGTTCCTTGGACAAGGAGACCATTAAGAAAGCAATATTCATATGATGTATAATCATGGTCATATGTGAAAAGTGGAGATATGTGAAAATTCTTTCAGTGTTTAGTTGCTTTAGATTTCATTTGGTCTTCAGCTGTTATGTGATCTAATTGTTAGGATTTCCTTCAGTTTTTTGAGCATTGTGGATTTTGGTTATCATTGAATGACAGTCTGTTTTGTAAGATGACAAGCTTTTTCATATGGTCTGTTCTACTATGTATTCATCTTTCCATTTTAAAGTCTTAAGGCCTGTTATTTCTTTTCTCTCCTGTGATTTTTCATGAATGGCCCTTTCCTACATGGTACCTTTGAAGTGAGAAAAACAAGGTTTGACTTCCATTTATACATTAGCAAATCAATTGACCAGGTTTTAAAGTAATGAAAAATTCTATATTAAAAGTTACATAGGGGAACCAATCCATTAAAAAAATTGCACTTCCTGCTCTTTTAGGTATTAGCATGTTTATTTTCGATTTTTTCAAAAAAAATGAGAAAACTGGAGATAATTTTACTTATTTCAAAAACACAACCAATTCACAGAGGAAAAAAAAAGACTTGTTTAACTAAAATTACCACAGGTAAACGCAATGATGGAAAACCCCCAGGTGAAATGCTCAAGTCATTGCTTGGTAAATTGTGTGACTTGTCTCCTCCATTTGCAAGATATTGTTTACCAATACTTGAATTACTTGAACTGGCAACGCCACCATTTCCTACTGCTTTTGAAGGGTCCACATTCATCTCAGAAATGTTCTTCACCTTCTTTTCTTGGACCTGTACAATTCTCATAAAAAAAATATCAAATAAATAAGTGGACAAGAATGTAGCAACCATAGATCAAAAATCAATAAAAATATCACTTGAAGCAGTAAGGACAATGTGTTGATATATGAGATATCCCACAAATGTCTCTTTTGATACATCTAGCCATCATGATTAGAAGCCCACATTTGAGCACAGATTATGAAAATCCATCTGCATATATTCCTGGTGATGCCCGCTACCCATTCAACCTCTCTAAAGCAACACCCAGACTAATTACAGGGGGTCATGATTAGAAGCCCAAATTTGAGCACAGATTATGAAAATCCATCTGCATACATTCCTGGTGATGCCTGCTACCCATTCAACCTCTCTAAAACCCAGACTAATTACAGGGTCAATAATATAGTTCTATATCATGCACTAAGTTGCAGTGTTTCTATAAAGCAGCAAATCAGTACCAACCTATATGCACTTGACACATCAAGGAGGCACCATAGCATGCCATGCACAGTTCGATATACATACTCCCATTTAAGCTATATCTAGGCACCGTTGCATGCATGATTTATTGAATGGACAAATTCAAAGACAAACCAAAACTTAATTAAGAACTTTGATAAACATTGCCTCAAAGCAGATCAACTTAAAAAGTGATTATATGTATTCTCTCAATATGCCATGTGTACACAACAAGCATCCTGGCCACTGGCCAGGTAGCTCAATAACAAACTAGGTAGTTGAAAATGCTGTAATGAGCTCGCAAGCAGACATGATAAATGAAAAGTGCAAGGTCTTTCATCATGCTTCAAGATAAGGTTCCTTTCCTACCTTCCAATACTTGATGGTTTTATCATTAGTAGATAGGAGAAAGAGAGCACCATTGGCTGTTTGGCACCATCTGATTTTGTTGATTTTCTCCTCTATTTCTAAGCTCTTGAGATAGTCAAACTGACCACACAAAAAATTAAACTCACAACAGTGAATGCTCGAAGCGTGGTCTGAAAAAATGCATCTGAAATCAAGCCAGGAATAAAAGACAGAAAAGAATACCTCAGGTTCATGGCTCTGAAATTCTGTTTTATAACGAAACTCGGGGTGCCTACTAATTGGGTAACCCATCCTCTCCAGATCCCTTCTGGATCCGCCATGCTACACATTAGAGAACAAAATCATCATAATGCTGCCGCTAGCAGGACAATAAATCCACTAACAAGAAACAATTAGCAAAAGCATATCAATATTGGATTTTACAGGTGAAGCTATAAAAGGAAGAAAGAACACACATCCTTAGTGTCAGTCCTCTCAAAGAGAACCACGCGGCCTCCACGGTCACCAGTAGCAAGATGATCACCAGATCTATCAAATTCAATAGCTGAAATAATATCAACTGCGGAAAGAAACAAAAAACAAGATTTGAGGAATTTTATCACATGTCCAGCCATACAGCTGTGAAGAATATTATGTAGCAAAAACGAAATATATGATCTTGTTGAATAGAGGCATAACAAACAAATGAACAAACACATAAGCAAAGAACATATGCAGCATGAAAATAAGAATAAGAAAAACCAAAATCGTTATCATTGATGCCCAGATAAAGAAAGAAGCTACGGGCTCTCGATGAGCAGCAGATTGGAACAGGATCCAATAGGACACCAACACAACTCCTAGGATGGATAGCCCTATGCACTTGCTGGAGGTACACAGTATGGTAAGCATTTGTTTGCATAAACAAAAGATAATCTAAGAAATATTTTAACCTTTTCTCCCAATATTGCAGAATCTTTTGCTAAAATTCCTTTGTTCCGGCAACAGATTACCAAACTCAAGACTCCACCACATACAGCTGTACTTTACAACCAAACAAACAGCCATTCTATTTCCCTGAGCACCAAACAGAAAATTTACAAGGGCAATAACAATCAAATACTCCAAGTATAACAGTGATGGCACAATTCTGCAACTCCATCCTTCTTGAACCAAAAGGAGACATCAAAGGTAAGTTTCTCGAAAAAGTCTCGTCTGATGAAGTCATGCTAGAATCAACATTAATCTTTTCCAAATGAAATAAAGTAGCTTTGAAGACCACTCTGTGATGGAATCCTCCTAGAGAAATTATAGTGATTTCTTAGGTAGAAATACATACTTTCAGCAACAAATTGTCAGCGTAAGTCCATACTCCCTGAGCACTGAACAAGACTCTCTGTTCCTTGTTTAAATAAGGATATACAATCCTATCTTCTACATCAAGTCCTCAATAGAAGAAACTATCAAAAGGAAACATCCATTTCTCAAGGTCACTCTTTACCGAATTACCTCAAAGTCATAAACCTTGGCATCCCAACTGCTGGCAGTCAGCTTTGGCACTTGCTACTGGTCATTATATTTATTCTTATAGCTCCATCATCTCATCTGCAATGTAATGAGTTTTAGACATGCAACCGTCATGGAAAACATTGCACTCTTCAAAGCTACAGTTCATGCAAAGATGCAAGTCAAGACTGTTCCAAATGTTATTTCCCAAAATCCTGCTTCAGTGGAAACATAACTGGATTGCTCCTTCATTTCATCTTAATTTAAATAACTTCTAATAATCCTTCTTCATGTTCAAAGATTTCATTCCACTTCAGCAATGAATGGGACACAGGATCCCCACAACCTGCCTCTTTTCATACCCTCTCGAGCTTTAAAAATTATATACATGTCCCTTTTTTCTGGAATTTCATCCAACTCGCCATCATCATATTGTATCCAAATTCAATAACTCATTATATTGTGATATCTCTTGACAAACCACCAATGACATGTCTTCTATGGGGTTTCTTTCTAGTAAAACTCCTCCATATCTGAGAAACACTTTATTTTAATTTCCACAAGTTTGGAAACGATGCAGAAAAATCCATTCAGTTTAATCTCAAACCTATCCAAATCAAGCAACTTCCAGGGACATTGATGCAAAAATAAAACTAAAAAAACTAAAGCTCTATTCAACTCTAAAGAAGTCTCTCCAGATCTCTACAAACGCTGTTCTTGAACTATGAATAAGAAGACAAAACAACAAAACATAAGTCTATCACTGAACCTGCCCTACTCACATGTATGCATATGTAAAATGTATCAACTACCAACCGAAGAAATTACTATCCACATAAACATAAAAATCAATACATTTCACTAACTCAGACATATCAACCATTGGTTATACAGTATCATTAAGATCCAAACTATAACCATTAAGTTCTCCACTCACTTCACCAAGCTCACTAGACTACTACTACTACTACTCGATTAATTAACGTATAAAAAAATTGGAATCAGTAACTCTACTAGTTCAAATCACAACAAAAAATATTCATTGACCCACTACTCGATTAATTAAAGTATCTAACAAATGGGAATCAGTCACTCTAATTGTTCAAATGACAACAACAAAAAAAACTCATTGACCCCCAAACCAAAACACAATATCTGAATGACCCCCGATCCATTTCGGATCTAAAACCCAAAAACCAACCCTAATTAGCAAAACTCATACCAAATATTATGTGGATCCAAATGAATAACATATTACCTTCTTGTACTTCTTCACCGGCTGATCGTTCACCGAATACCTGAGAGAATTTCCACTCTAGAGGCTGTGGTGGACTTGCCGGAGCTTCAGCGACTTCATCGCCACCGTTCATTTTGTTTAGACGATCAGAAAAAAAATAGACCAGATTAACTCTCAGACCCGGTCAAATCAACCATTCAGTCAGTGAGAATTAAAAAAAAAAATCGCATCTTTCAACTCAATATTAGAAACCCACCAAAACCCATCCTCGACATTTTCATTTCTTAAATGAGAGGTGTATTTTGTACTAATAATAATAGTTCAACCATTGAAAGAGAGCTCTCTCCCATTCGCCTCTCCTCTCTCTTTTTTTTTTATGGTTGGGCGTGGCTTCTTTTTTTTTTTTTACCTTTCTATTTCTCTGCCTAAATGAGAAAAATAAAATCTCACACTCTCTCTCTATAAAAAAAAATTGTATATATATACACACACAAAAAAAAAAAACAAGAAGAAAGAAAGAAAGAAAAAGGTTTGTCTGTGTTTGTAAAAGGAGAAAATGGGGATTTTAGTGGTGTTTATTTAAAAATTAAAAAAAAAAGAAAAAAAAGTGGTGGTATAAATTGACCAGGGAGAATAGGTAGCATGACAACCAAATACTAGGCTTTGATATTTGTTCCTGGGACTCTTTTTATCTTTTAGCTCAATGAGCCTCTCAGCAGATCATAGCATCAAACGGTTGTGATGAGAAATAGCACCGGAAAAACCTAACTTATGACCGAGGTTTGTTGGTTTTGCCAAAAACTGGTGTTGTCTTTTCTTTCTTCATTTGGTTGTGCTGAGCAAATAGTTTGTTTAGCTAAATCCCGTTTTCTTGCTGTTTGACTATTGATTTACTTGTTTGTAGCCCACACATTGCAGGGTTAAGAGTGTATTTGGTATTGTAGTTGTTGTTGTGGTTTTAAAAAAGTTGTTTTAGAAAAAATATTTTTAGTTGAGGTTGGGTTGGAAAAATATATGTTTGGTTAAAACTGTGGTTGAAATTGAGGTTGAACAAAAAGTAGTTTAATGTGTTTGGTTAAAAAAATGCTTTTCAAAGTGAGGTTATAAAATAATTAAAAAATATTTTTAATTTAAATATTGTAGATTTAACTATTATTATTACATCATGAAATAAATCATATTGATATCAATTTTTTTTATTATTCCATTAAACTATATGCAATGTCATCACATACAAAATCTATCTAACAATGACTATATTTTTCATGGTTTCTTAAGCACGCAACAACAAAAACTGAATTTTTTGTTACGTCATCAAGCGATATCCTTCTAATTTTTTGAAGAAAACACAATTAAAATAAAAATAAAAACTGAATTTTTTTTAACTGGGTCGGACCCGGCAATAACATAATTGGAATTGCGATCAAATTCCACAAATGCTACATCATCATGCGATATCCATCTAATTTATGTAGTGTTATTAAATAATATTAAATACTAGTTTTTCGAGTAAAACTCAATTTTTTAAAAAAAATTTTACAATTTCATTACGTACAAAATTCATTCAACAAGAACTACAATTTTCATGATTTTTTGAGCGTGCAATAAAATTAGGTAAAATATTATCAGGAATAAAATTGAGATTATAATACGAGTAAATTTAATTCACTTTAGACTAATTTTTTAAAAAAACAATATTGTTCATGTTCACGTGAATAATACGAGTGAAATCAATTAACTGTATTGTTTTTTTGAGAAAAAAAAACTAAACTTTTCGCCATGTTTTTCATTAAAAAAAAATTGTTCACTAAACGAGAAGCAGCAAAATGCTGCTTCTCATAGACATGCGGTTCGGCTAACATTTTGATGGGTCCTACCATCAAAAAGCAATTTTTTCTTTTCAACCAAATGGCATTTGGTGTGGCTGCGGGTGAACCTCACCCACAGCCACATTACCAAACGCCCTCTAATTGGTTATTATTATTATTGTTTAAAATAATATTTCTTCGATAAGAGACTGTTTATTTTTAAAATAAAATACAGATTCACTTGAAAAATAAGTTAATATACTATGAACAAAAGAAACGGAAGATTATATATGTGATTAATGTTATATTGTTATTCTTAAAAAATTGGAATAGAAGTTAATTCTAACCATGAATTAGAAAACAAAAATATGATGACTCCTAAAATAATTCACCATGTCATGATGTAAACAAATACAATGATGATAGTATATGAAGATGATAATATGATAACATGATATGGGCGATATTCATAATAAAAACAAGGTTGGAGGTAAGGATAATGATCAACAACGGTGGTGGTGTGAAATGATGGTTGTTAAAATTATTTAATGATATTTTAAATAATTTACTAATAAAAATAGCATAGACAAGTGAGGTTTTTCCAAGCCTGCACTCTTAGGCTTTTCTCAAAGCTAGACATGTTAGGCCACTAGGGCCTTATACTTGGTTTGATTTTTTTTTTACATTGATTATTTGTTGAATTTTTTATTTAACTTTTGAAATTGTTCAAATTTAGAAAAGTTAATTTCGGTCTCAAACTATATTGTAGCTAAAATCTTTGATTATTCTCTCACAAATTACCGTGGATTGGAGCAGTGAATTTTTTCAAAATTTTCAATTTGATATTAAAATGTTTAATTTGCACAATCAAGCCCAAATTAGCATCTAATTGCATTTAAAAAAAAGGATTGAATTGAAAATCAAAGGGCTGGAGTAAAAAACATGGGTAAAATAGGTTATGGCTTTCAAATTTGTTTGAAAAATACATTTGAGACCCTCACCTTTTTTGGCTATTAGGTGACCAATCCCTCTAATTTAAAAAAAATAATTTGGGTATCAAACTTTATTTTCATCATTTTTAGTTCTTTTTTTATGGGAAGAGAAAGAGAGAGGGGATTGCCAGATTCTGGCATAGAAAGAAAGTTGTTGCGACGATTCTGACCATCAAAATAGTAAATTTTTGTTTTAGATGGTTTCATATGATGAGTGGAGTTCAACTTGGGTGTTTTTTTTCATTGAAAGTGTCTAAAAATAGATCTGAGCATGAGAAGATTTTGGGTTTCAGGTTAATTTTGGGTTCTAAAGCGATTTTTTGCGCTTTTAAATATTATAGATTGATTTCACAAGGTTTATAGGATGTTTTCTATGTGTTTTGGGTTGAAAATGACTTTTCAAAAGAAAAAAAAACAACCATTCTATTTTTTCAGCCACCACAATAACTAAAATATGAAGATTCTGGATGACGAGTTGTATGCTGAGGTGAATGTCGCATCGTCAAACTAAATTTGGCAACCCCTCAAGTGCACACGAGCCCTTTATTCATAGCAATTGACCTCATTCTTTTTATTTTTTTGGGTTTTTTATAGATTTGCTTTTTTTAATTTAAACCTTTTTTTACATGTCTTTTTTAAAACAATTTTTTATTTTTGTATTTTACTTATTTATGATTTTTTTTATTTGTTCTTTTTTAAATAATGATTATTTTTTTAATTATATTGGATGTGTTTAATTTTTGAAGAGGTTAGTATGATTCATTTGTAATTTTTTTATATTAAACTTATTTTTAAAAATAAAAAATAATTATTTTGATAATATTTTTAATATGTGCAACCTTGTATGGTATGTCTTTATTTTTTATTTTATTTAATAAATTTTACATCGTGTCGATTTCTATTACAAATTTATTTTAATAAACAAATTCATTAAATACAATTAGGTAAATGACTCGTATTGCGATATTAAATACTTAGATGTATATTTGTCTCTTGATTTTTTCAATTTTCTTTTTATTTATCATTAATGACTATTTTTTAAAATTTCTTTACAGAAAGGTTCTTGATTTATTTAATTATATATATGCATAAGTTTTTCAATTTATATTTAGGGTTTTTTATGTAAAAAAACACGTTGGAAAATTCTACAAGTTCAATTTTTTTCTTATCATGTATTGATGTTTTCAACTTAATCCTTATTTTTTAGATTTTTTAATTTTTACCTTGACCCTTCTGTAAATTTTGTTTTTTAATTTTACCTTTCAATCCAAGTTTATATTATGTTTTTTTTTCATTTTTAACCTCATTTTTTTTCTTTTATTAATGTTTTTATTCATTTCAATTTAACTCTCAAATTAAAATTTTATTTTTTCATTTTAATTTATTTTTTATTTTAATTTTAACCCTCATTCTTTTAATTATTCTTTTTTTATTTTTTATTGTTTTGTGTATTTTTGTTTTCAATTTAATCATTCAACATTTCATTTCTTAGGGATTGAGCTTCATGATTTTTTTCATGTATAGAGCTTCTGGTTTGATGACCTGGATCATAAGTTTGAAAAGTTAACAAGAGTTGAGATCTTTTTTTGTCTTGTTTTCTTTTTTGCACCTTTGCCCAAGACAATATTTATTTTAAATTATTTTTTATCATTGCTATCTCATTTTTTTTTTCATATTATCAAATTAATCAATATTTAACCTGGTTATTGAATTTCTCCCATTTTTAAAAAAACATAATTGTCTCTCAATGTTTTTCGGTGAAAAAACATTGGTATAGCCTGCGAGGCCACCAAACTAAAAGGTGTGATAAACTACTATTCACCCACACTTATTGCACTAGTGGATTATAATAGTAATCCATGTCTTTTTCTTTGTTTTTTCTTTTGTTTTTTTTATTGAGTTTTTGTTATGTTTTTTTTTTCAATTTTTTTTTTATTGATTTCATCTTTTAATGTTAGAGTGGTTAAGAATTTGGCTTTATAATTTGTTTTCTTTTTATTTTCCTTTCTATAAGGTTAGTTTGGTTTGTAAGTTTACCAAAGTAACCTAGGTTACCTTGATTTATAGGTTTGGTGGGGTATTTTTTTTTTTAATTGAACTTAGAAATCTATAATGTTTTGCTTTTTTTTTTCCTTGTCTTTTTTTGTTATTTAATTTTTGTTATGACTTTTTTTTTCAAACTTTTTTTTTCGATTTTATCTTTTACTATTGGAAAGGTTGAGAATTTGGTTTCGTATTTTTTTCTTTTTATTTTGTCTTTCTATAGGGTTAACATGATTTGCGGGTTTGCTAGGGTAACTCATGTTGCCTCGGTTTACTGGTTTGGTGAGTGTCTTTTTTATTTCTTTTTTAATGTAATGACTTTTTTTATCGTCTATTTTTGTCTCATTTAGTAAAAAAAAATTTAATTTCAGAGAAAAGTCATGTTATTAAACTTTATAAAGTCCATGGACATATTCATAGGTTAAGCTACTTGACCTGGTTTGCTGGTCTGACGAGTTTAACTTCTTTTATTTTGAACCCTTTTTCAATTTTATTCTTAGATATGGGGTAAATTGAGAATTCAATTTCATAATTGTTTTCATTTCGCTTTTTATGAGTTTTCACGGTCTATAAAAAGTATTAGTATTGGATTAATCTTCAATTTTGCGATCGTCAATATTTTCATTTAGTTAAATAAAAAAACAGTTTCGATTAAAAAAAATTATAATTTCACTAAAGTCCATAATTTGGTTCACATGTTTGATAAGTTTATCCAATCAGATATGTTTTTCCTGTTTTTGGTCCTATAATTGTTTTTAATTTTTTTTCTTGATTTTGTCCTTCAATATTATATTGGTTGGAAAATAAACTCCATGATTTTTTTTTCTATAGGGTTATTAAGGTCTCAACAAGTGTATTTTTAGGATGCTCAATTTTGTGAGCATATATTCTTATCATATAATTAAATAATTAAAAAAAACTATTAAACTCAATACAGTCCATGACCCGGGTCGCGAGGGGACCAAGATCAATTCAATTTGTCATTATCTTAATATTTTTTAAAAAAAAATTGTCATCTTGAAGTTTTTTTTAAAGTTGATCCATGTTTTTTTAGTCATCAAAATTGCATTTAGACCTATTAAATCAATCGATTTAATTCGGGTTAGCTCCCACGCATTTTAATTGGAAACTTAAGTTAGACAAACAACTGAGTCGAAAGTTTCAAGATTAATCCATTTGGCCAGGTTTAATAATGACACGATCAAAAGATTGATGTCTTATCCCAAGTGCAAGAGTGTCGAAGTAATAAATAATCCGGCAAGACCGGGGTTGAACCATAGAGAGGTGAACTATATAAATTATAAATAATATATATATTTAATAAAACAAAGAGTTTATGAGAATTTTATGGGATATTGATGTAAGGATTAAATAAGAATAAAACAATTATCAAGGTTAGAGAATCCACTAATGGTATTTCAAATAAGTATAGTATAAACTCTTTTTATTACTCAACTGAAAACCACATACAAAGGAGGTTCCAATCGAATTATAAATTGTTAACGTGATTACATTAGTTATCTTATTCGAATAATGCTAATACTTGTAAATCTTGTCATGTATTCATGATGTTAATTTATGTTAACAACAAATCAAGTTCCTTTCATAACACAGATGTCGGTTATACCATACAGTTGGTTATGAAAAGATCAAGTATTTATTGTACTAAGGGTTATACAACATAAATCTAGATTAAACATTTAACAAGCAAAGTATTAAGAGTGAATAAGATAGCAAATACAAAACATGTTAGTATCAAACATTAAAGTCCATGTTGAGTTTACACTTACTTATTCTTACACCATTAGTGTAACTTTTTCACCTTGACATAATAAACTTAACCAAACATAATGAAAAAGAGAAACATAAATAAACAACATAAAAACATAAGTATAGTAAAGGAAATGAAAAATATAAACAAGAGATTAAATCTGGATTAACATGAAAATATAACATGAAATAAAACTTAAACATTACAAAAATATAAAGAAAGAAATAAAGAGCATGATCTTGATATGAAAACCAAGATGCATAAATACATAGCAAATGCCTCCTTTTATAGACCAAAATTCAGAACTATTGATTTGATGACTAATTGATCAGTACTTAAAAGCATAGTTTTGAAACCCGGACCAGCCTGGCGGGTCGACCCGGCCTTGGGGCCAGGCCGGGTTGGGTCTAAGTAAAAAACAGCCAAGGATTTGGCCCGGTGAAACCCGGTCGACCCGACGGGTCAACTCGAAACCCGGTCGACCCGGGTAAACCCGGCTGAGACTCGGCCTTATTTTTTTTTACAATTGTCTTGCTCTTCATCTTTTTGTGGCTACTGCTATAAACTTCTTGTTACCTAAAGAAGTAGCTGGGGTGAACGCGTGAAGACCAGATGGTGGAACTCGCTCAACTATCACTAACTCGTCAACCCAGCTCGGCCAACCTCCGTGTTCGACCACCTTAACTCGGTTATTCCTATCACGAGTCAAGAATATATACTAATCTGTGCTGAGTTCCTCCATTTCACTACTCCATCCTCTCTCTCCATAAGAAGCGACAGCTGTGTAAACGCCAGAAAGAGAGACTGCAGGGCTAAAATCAGCAATTCCATGTGAGGTGAGTCTTCGAGTCACCCCAATTGTTAATTCAGTTGCTTACATTGCAGCCCAACTCGTCCTTAGCTCGCCTGGGTTTTCATGTGTTGACATGTAAACTCATCTCCATTAACAGTTAAAAACATGAAAACCCAGACAAGCCAAAGATCATTTTGGCTTACCTTTTTTTCTTTACCAAATAATCTCCACTTACAGTGGGCTTATCCTTCATTGAAATTCCACCTTTTCCATTCAATAAAGGAACTTGTACAAGTTTAGGAATTTCAAGGGCTGACCTTGATCGGGCGGATCATCCCTTCCTTCTGGCTCCATCTATGGCTTATGGATCTTGGGGATGGTTTCAATGGGCAACCTTGGAAGCGAACAGACTGAGGAGAAGGCTTACTTTATTGGATTTGGGATTTTTTTTTGTTGACCTGGGTTAACCCGGGTCAACCCATCTAACCCATGACCCGATCATTAGACCGGGTCAACCATCGGGTCGGGTTTAAAAACTATGCTTAAAAGTGCATTTTTATCAAGGTTTTATATCATCATTTTTCACTTGAAGTATCAATAAGAGCATGTTTTATAATAACATGTCCAATAATATAAGATACCTTTAATTTATGGTAAATGTTCATCTTAAATGCAAGCCTATCACATCAATCAAATGATTGATTGATGAGTACAACTACTGAAATTGAGAAGACAAAGAGAGGGTTAAGCCTAGAAAAGAGATGTTGGTTTAGTCCAAACTAGAATACTGTTAAGTCATTGGGTCATATCTGGAGATGTAGATCTTGGATTTCGATTCGGTTTATATGGCTAGAAAGCTAAGACATAGGCCTAAAACATTCATAAGGATTCCAAGACTCAATTCTGCTGTCTGGAAGTCCAAATCTTAGCAACAATGGAGAAGTCGAAATCTGTCCTACAGCCTAGACATTGTTCAATATTCAGCCTATATCTCGAGTTTTAGAAGTCCAAATGCACCGATTCTTTTTTTGTAAAGCTGAGACAATTTCCTAGAACTTTCATAAGGACAATCAATTCAAATTCTGACGTTAGCAATGACGTTTTATTCAGACAAGAAGATAAGGATTGTCACCAAGTCAAGATGTGGCCACCCACTCAACAATTAGTTATCAAATCAATAGTTCCAAATTGTGACCTATAAAAGGAGGCATTTACTATATATTTAGACATCTTGGTTTTCAGATCAAGATTATATTCTTGCTCTCTTTCTTTCTATTTTTGTAATACTTAAGTTTTGTTTATATTATTCTCTTATTTATGATTTTCATTTCCTTTCCTTCACTTAGTTAACTTATATCTTATTTATTTATATTTCTCTCTTTCATTATGTTTAGCTAAGTTTATTATGTCAAGGTGAAAAGGTTACACTAATGGTGTAAGAATAAGTATAGTATAAACTCAACATGGACTTTAATGTTTGATACTAACATGTTTTGTATTTGTTAACTTGTTCATTTTTAATACTTTGCTTGTTAAATGGTTAATCTAGATTTATGTTGTATAACCCTTCGTATAACAAATACTTGGCACTTTCATAGCCCAACCGTATGGTATAACCGACACCTATGCTATGAAAGGAACTTGATTTGTTGTTAACATAAGTTATAATCATGAATACTTGACAACATTTACAAGTATTAGCATTATCCGAATAAGATAACTAATATAATCATGTTAACAATTTATAATCCAATTGAAACATTCTTTGTGTGTGGTTTCCAGTTGAGTAATAAAAATAGTTTATACTATACTTGTTTGAAATACCATTGGTGGATCCTCTAACCTTGACAATTATTTTATCATTGTTTAATCCTTATATCAATATCACATCTCAAAGCTCTCTTCAACTCCTTTTATGTTATTATCTATTTCTTTATTTGTAGTTTATACAATTAACCTCCCTATGGTTCGACCCCGGTCTTGCCGGGTTATTTATTACTTCGACACTCCTATACTTGGGAGAAGAAATCAACTCTTTGGTCGTGTCAAGTTTTTGGCGCTGTTGCCGGGGAGGTAAATTCTTGTATAAATTATAATATTTATTTTATTTTCACTTTTCATTTTATCTAACTTTTGTTTGTTTTATTTTGTTTTGTTTTGTTTCTTTTTTCTTTTCTTTTATTCCTTTTATTCTCTTCCTACACGTGCATGAGAGTTCGGTCACGTACATTAAATGGTAGACTTTGTAAGGTATCCTCATCATTTTCAGAAAATATTGTCGAAGAAGATAACTAGTCGCTTCATAATGAGAATAATAAGAATAACTGTGTTAGAACACTTAGAGACCACATGAATCCCATAAGAACAAGTGCTCCTTCATGCATAGTTTCCCCCCTGATGCATCTCATTTTAATTTTAAGCCATGCATTATTCAACTTTTACCTTCTTTCCATGGTTTAGATTTAGAAAATTCATACTTGCATTTAAGGGAATTTAAGGAGGTCTGTAACACCTATAATGACTTAAATTGTAGCATGAATACCATCATATTAAAGCTTTTTCCTTTGTCATTAAAAAATAAAGCTAAAACATGGCTACAAAATTTGAGACCAGGATCTATTCGTGCTTGGGATGAAATGCAACAATAATTTTTTAAGAAGTTTTTTCCGTCCCACAGAACAAACTCTTTCAAAAGACAAATCATCACTTTCACTCAAAAATTAGGAGAAACATTTTACCAATGTTGGGATAGGTATCGAGACTTGTTTAATACTTGCCCTTATCATGGTTTTGAAACATAGAGATTGATTTCACATTTTTATGAAGGGTTAACATCTAAAGATAGACAAATGGTGGAATTGATGTGCAATGGAACTTTTAAAGATAAAGACCCTAATAAAGCAATGGAGTACCTAGAATTGCTAGCTGAAAATTCTCAAAATTGGGACACTACAACCACTTATGAGGCACCAAGTAAAACTCAACCTCATACATCTAGTGGAGGAATTTACAACCTTAAGGAAGATCATGACCTCCAAGCCAAATTTGCATCTTTAGTTAGAAAAATCGAGGAAATAGAATTGAAAAAGAGTGGTCAATTAAAATCTGTTCAAGAAATTGTATGTCAAATCTGTGAAACCAATGAACACTTAACAAATGATTGTCCAACTTTGCCTTGTTTTAGGGAATGCCTTCATGAACAAGCCCATGCTTTAAACAATTTCCAAAGGCCCAATTATAACTCATACTCACAAACGTATAACCCTGGTTGGAGAAATCACCTAAATTTCAGTTGGAAGAGTGATGCACAAACTTTACAGCCACCGTTTCAAGCACACCATAATTTCTAAAATTCTCATGGATATACACCTCCTTATGCTCCACTTCCTAAAAGAAATCTTGAGGAAACATTGCATGCATTCATTGAAAAGCAAGAGACAATCAACACTTAACTGGCTCAAAGCATGAAAGATTTTAAAGATACGCTTGCAAAGTTCACATCAGATCTCAGTTTTCAAGAGAAAGGTAAGTTTCTATCTCAACCACAACAAAATCCAAACGAGCAAATACAATGCAAATGCAAGTAGTTCCGGAAGCCAACACATGGATCAAGTCAAATCAGTCATCACTCATCGTAATGGTAAGGTTATTGAAAAACCCATTATTGAACCTTGTGAGAAAGATGATGAGTTACTCTTTGAGGGTAAGGAAGGGGTTGAATCTGAACATTACAAAGAAAAGACTGATTCCCCGCTAGCACTTCCATTTCCTCATGTCATGACCAAACAAAAAAAAGTCAATCATAACTCTGAAATCTTTGAAACTTTCAAGCGGGTAAGGATCAATATACCCTTGTTGGATACTATTAAACATGTACCTTCTAATGCTGAATTTTTGAAAGATCTGTGCACTATGAAGAGAAAACTAAATGTGAAAAAGAAAGCCTTTTCAGCCGAACAAGTAAGTGTTATTCTTCAGAACAATAATGCTTTGAAATATAAGGACCCTGGTTCTCCTACAATTTCTTGCTTTATTGGAGAACATAAAATTGAAAGAGCTTTACTTGATCTTGGAGCTAGTGTGCATTTACTTCCATATTCAGTTTTTCAGAGTCTCAATCTAGGTCAGTTTTTCATAGATTTGTAAAAGTACCTAGAGGAATAGTTAAAGATGTGTTAGTACAAGTCGATAAATTCTTAACAAAAAAAATGGCCTAGCTATCGAGGCTAATACAATCTTTTCGCAAGGTTTATTAGTCATTACTAGATTGAACAAGGACAACACGGTCTTTTGACATTTTTAAAAGATGGTAAAATGACTAAATAACTCGTAAAAGAAAAACTTATTTAACTGGTTTCTAGGAGCTTTTTCAAATTTTTACTTTTTAAAGCATATTAAAATGACTAAATTACTTTTAAAAACAAAACATTTTAAGTTAGCATCCAAGGGATTTTTTTTATATTTTTCATTCTGATTTTTTAGTTATGATGAAGTTGTGATACGGTTCAGCCTTGTGATACAACCCAAGGTCAGATTTGGATTTTGGCATAAAAAGCGCAACAGTCCAGGTTTACGGCAACAACTATAATTCTCAATCCAACTGTTGGATCAAGCTAAAATTTTATGTGGACTCTCCAGACATGTTTTTCTACTATGGGTTAAAATTTCAGGTCAATCGAACTTCGGAAAGGCACCACAATACTTGTCAACAGAGGCTATATGAATTTTGTTATTTACTTCCATTTGACTTGTGGACTTCCTATTTGGTTAGGATTCTTTTCCTATAAGGATGTGGTAGCTGGTTTTGTGAATTTCCTAGTTCCACTAGGATCTTTAATGAGTTGTAGTATAATCTCCAAGTGTGGCAAGGATTCATTAATGCTTCAGAATCCTTTTCTTATAAGGATTCCTTATTCATCCTAGCTACACAAGGAAAGAAAAGCTAGTGATATTTAATGATAAATTAGCTATTTTTATTATTTTCTTTCATGTTTGGGCTTTAATTAAAACTTTGTTTTGAGCTAGGATTCAAGGCTTGTTTGGATCAGGTTATGGGCTTTTAAGTTTAGGGTTTGAGGTCAGTTTTGAGTGGACCTCATTTAAGTGCACATAAGGGGTCTATTAGGGTTAACTTTTCAAGAACTATTTAAACTCATGTAAGCTAAAATTTCGACAGCTTGGATGATAATTACTTCTGAATTTTTCAGTTTTAACGTATGGGAGTGATTCTTGCATTCTTCAGTTCTTGAACTAACTGAATCTGACTTATCGAAGATTAACTGGCTTCGTGGCATCATTCTACTCAATCCAATAGTGTTGGTGCCTTAGGGCAGGTTTCCATTGTGTCACAGTCCTATCAGACCTATTTTGGCTTTTCGGGATCAGATCTCAATCTTGATTGTGGGTTGCGTGACCACGTGATCACGAGGTTCGCATCAAGTTGACTAAGGAACAATTTGATTTATGAATAAATATAAAATATTATTTAAAACAACAAAAGTGACTGGCACCTGTAACACACGTGCCAACATGTGGGACATGCGACGTTTTTCAGAAGAGCATGTGTGGCATCATCTAATGGCCTAATCCCGACTTTTATAGTGGTGTTCAAATTGTCTCAGTGTGTGTGGCTGACAAACCTCCGATTTGGCGCCGATGATTTTTTTTGCACATGACCATCCAAATTTTCAAAGTAGTTATTCAATTTGTTTTTCCATCAAAGATGGTCTTTGTTCTTTTTATTACTATTTATTTTACTTGAAATAATTTATAAAATTATATTTGTTTTCAATCTCATCCTCCTTTTATTTTTTATCTATTAGATTTGGTCCCTATTTTTTTTATTGCTATTTGTTTTATTTGAGATAACTTTTAAAATTGATTTTTTTATGATTTCATTTTCCTTCAATTTTTTTCCTATAATATTTTTGCCTCATTATTTTTACTTTGGAAAAGTTTTTAAATTTATTTTTTTTTCAATTTTATCCTTCAACATAAATTGACTATGAATTGAGCTTATAAATTGACTATGAATTGAGCTTCTTAATTGAGCTTGAACTAGGATTTTACGAGTTGTGAGTTTAGAAGATTAACTTAGATTTAGAAGATTTGCCCTGGTTTGCTTATTTTTTAAGCTCATGTTTCTTCAGTTTCATCCTTCAATATTTATTTAATTGTTGATTGGGCTCCATTACTTTTTTATTATCTTTCTATATGATTTTTCACTAATTTTAAAAATGACATGAGTTATCTCAAGTGACACGATCAAAGAGTTGATGTCTTATCCCAAGTGCAGGAGTGTCACAGTAATAAATAACCCAGCAAGACTGGGGTCGAACCACAGAGAGGTGAACTATATAAATTATAATTAATAATAATAATAATAATAATAATAATAATAATAATAAAAACAACAATGAAGATGATGATGATGGTGATGATGAGTTAAATAGGACTTTGAGATGTAAGATAAATGTAAAGATTAAACAATGATAAAAACAAATGTCAAGGTTAGAGGGTTCACTAATAGTATT
>Ga0325404_1000782_pt1 | contig 32341 bp, 25 predicted proteins | sample PopdelMetagenome_18_FD_205664 | JGI IMG/M metagenome (GOLD analysis project Ga0325404, IMG submission 205664) | Populus deltoides microbial communities from Bellville, Georgia, United States - Xylem-Control-R1 | ecosystem: Host-associated > Plants > Phyllosphere > Stem > Wood/Secondary xylem...
TCTCGTTGTTGCTGCTGTAATAACCTCTAGTATTGTAGTTGTTTCTTGAGTCCTGCTGGTACTGGTTTGGGTTGTAGTTACTGTTCTCACCATTCAGGTCATAGTAGTACTTCCCTTTTTCCAAGTACCTTGTGTCACTCATGCCTTGCTTCTCATCATTGCTGTAGCTATTGGCACCATTGTAGTAGTAGTTGTTGTTCTGGTTACCCATGTTGGTGTATCCACTTTCTTGAAGGCTTGTTTCACCAAAGTTTTGTTGCTGCTCCTCATCATAAGCATTGTTGCTGTAGTAGTTGGTGTTTGTGTTGGTGTTGGTGTTGGTGGTTGTGTCAGTTGGATAATTGGTGTAGCTTTCTTGGTTATGGGTTTGGGTCTTGTATGGCTGGGAATTAGTGGTAGTAGTGTAGGGTGCATTAGCTAGTTTGGTGGTGGTGGGGAACTGGGTGGTTTCTTGACCATATAGACCATAACCATTTTGGTTGTCTGGGATGAAGGCTGGATCTTGTTCTTGCTTGCTCAACCCTTCTTCTTCTTCTTTGCCGGAGAGTGCTTTATCTTGAGCGTTATTGTTGCTGATGGTGGTAGTGGAGGGAGTGGTGGTGGCGCCACTGACTTTGCTAAAGAACTGGCTCTCTCTGGCATGAATTTGCACAGAAAAAATGGCTAGGAGGAAGAGAAAGGAAATGAGTCTTGGAGAGGGAGCCATGGCTAAAGAAAGGATAGCGTTGCTGTGTATAACTAGTCTATAGCAGTGTGTGGAGGTGCACACTTTATATAGAAAGACCTTTCAATCACTCCAGTTTTTTCTACTCTTTTAGGTGGAAATTGGAGGGAATTGGTGATGATGGTGGTCCCTGCTGGAGACCAAACTTTTAACTAAAGAACTCCTTTTTCCTCTTGTTTCTGTGATTTATATCTTGATAATCATACTTATTTTCTCTCTGTAATTAATTTCGTTAATATTTGAATTTTGTTCCCTCTAAGATCAGCTAGTTCCAGTGACTCTAAATAAATCCCATAATTCAAAGGAAATAATAACCATATTTGTTTATGCGAATTACTCTTTCTTATCTTCTAAGCAAACCAAGCTAGAGTGCGGGATATCATGAAACAAGGTTAAATCCAGGTAATGATAGGTCCTAAGCTATAATTAACAATTAGAGGTCAATCCCATAGAAATTTCGCCGACGAGGAAAGGGGGTTAACTACTAGCTGATTGTCCACGAAGTGAAAAACATGAAATTAATAAAGTGACCTTCTCTGTTAACGATCATGTCCTCTCCTGATGGGGGTGACTGTGGAGGGCAATCTGGCCACTTCAAAGATGAAAGGAAAATGATGATATGCTAGCTGTGGCCGGGTAATTATGCCGTCGATTGAGGTGGGCGGGCAAAGCATATAATGCCATTTAGGGCAGGCAGACAGCTTGTGCCCAGCCCCCCTACCCTCTTCACTTTGTTTAATCTCATGATAGATAGAGCATAGACACATCAAACACTCTTCCTGCGCGGATATTTGACATCTCCATTCATGTTCTGCATGCGCATGAGTACTCCTTTTTATTATTTTTCTTGTTGTGTCCGGAGACTTATAATGCATTTCATTATTTTATCTTTTATTGATTATAAAAATTAATATAAATTATATCTTTAAATTTTATTTTAAAATTTAAGTTTTTATATTATAATTTTAATAATTATGGAGCTATAAGTTTGAATCTCATCGTTCTTATTTATTTAATAAAAATTAAGTATAAAATAATATAAATTATGCAAGATTAAAGGCTAAAAAATTTTTATTTAAAAAAATATATTAAAAAACTAATATAAATTATATTTTAAAAACTCACTTAAAATTTAATTTTTTTTTTAAGTTCAATCAACTATTTTCCACGGTTTAGCATACACTTCCTATTTCTTTTCCAAAACACAAAATGAATATTTAAAAGGTTTTATAAATGCATCAAATGTGAGTGTAAGATATTTTTTGATCTAACACAAAAGTCTTAAGAGGACAGTCAGTTGTTATCCTCTGTTAGGTGGATACTTTTGAAAAACTTATCTGTTGGATCGATGGATTTCATTATCCTCATTAAAAATCACGTTCAAGATAAGGGTTTCATTTATGGCTAAACAACTTCTTTATTTGTTCATTTATTTTTACTAAAGATTCAATTTAGAGAGGCCCCGGCCTGTTCTTGGGGTTTGGGGTCGGGATGGAGCATCTTTTTTTTATACATATAATTGTCATTTATGCTGTTATTTCATGTCACCGATTCACTGTTTATCAATGAACGCCAGAATTTAGCAGGAAGCATGGCATATGGAAAAGGGAAAAAAGAGGACAGCCACCCACCTTGTCCTTTCAAAGCCTGGAATATGATCATATATAGCAACTGTTCAAGGGAACAAAGGTAAAGGTAAAGGTAAAGAAGCTTCCATTGTTCGTGCATCTGTCAAGTAGCAGTTCAAAAAATAAAAAAAAGGAAAAGAAAAGAAAAGAAAAGAAAAGGGCCCTTAAATATCAAAAATCTTCATTATAATGTGGCCGACTCGATGACTAGTTACAGCCACATAGTTCCATGACATCTACTCCAAATGAGATAAAATGATCAATGGGTCCAGGTTCCAGGTTCCACCAAGTCCAAGACGAGGGTGTGCAGGGAGTTGCAGGCAAGGGCTCGTAAGTCTCTAGACAAGTGAGGGGGAGGAGGGGGAGCAGAATGCAGAACAGTTGCAAGTTTCATTCACCACAAGTGGTATCCATCCTCCATGGCCTCCCATTAGGTTGTCACAACGCTAGCTTCTGGTTTGACCAATCGATTAAAGGCAAAGGGAGTTTTGATTTTACCCTTTTCTTTATTCAAGTGGTTTGTCTTCCTTGATTATCGGGCGGAGGGAGGGAGCTTGCCAAAGTGGGTGGTGGCATTGGCAATTCAGCAGTCAAAGGGGGAAAAAAAGGAAGCAAAACAACAAGAAAAGAAAAAGAAGAGAACGCGTTAATTAGAAGGGTAAACGAGAGGCATCCCATCTTTATTATTTTCCTTCACTACCGCCAATCCATTCCAAATACCAGCCTGAAGCACATTTGGATCTCAATCTTTTTTTCTTTCTCTTTGCTAAAATGAGGAAGCGTTTGATAGCGATTAAAAAAATGAAAAATAATCACAGAGTAACTAATACAAAAATGATTTTTAAGGGTATATAAATTAATTATTAATGATGCTTGGTGTGTTAATAGATTGATATATCATATGTCGTGCACAACGAAAAAAACAATCAAATTATTAGTGATGATAGATTAAATTATTAGTGATAATTAAATTAAAAATAATACAAGGTTTTGGGCACGGCCTAGAGAGGGACCTCACTTTGAATTATCTAAGAAAAGGCCTTTTGGAGCTTCTTTGGGTTTTCACAAATGTCTCAGTATACATTGATTTTTGTGGCTAGATCTCTCTCTAGTGGTCTCGGCGTTTCTTGTTCACATTTGATAGCTCCGCAGCATGTTTTAGTGGAATGGAATCAATGGATACCACAACTTCTGACCCTTCCATTTGCCAGGGAAATCTATAGAACAGATATGGAGGTCAAAATGACACGAGAGGAATAGCAGAAACAATCAGAATTCAAGCACCAAAATTCAAGATGATAACATATTAATCCAGAATTCCTGTTGAAATTAGTGAAAGATTATCTACGCATGCACAGTTTAAACCCACGGATATTAGGAGAGTGTATTTGTTTTCGCGGTTAAAAGATATTTTTGAAATTTTTTTATTTTAATTAATTTTTATTTGTTTTAAACTATTTTAATATATTAATGTCGAAAACAAATATTTATCTCAAATAATATCTTATCAAGATTAGGAAATGGGCCATAGAAGAAGCAAAAACAAGAGAAGATTGGGAACTAAAATTGGAATAAAAAAAAAATTAACATTTCTACTAACAAGTTTTTCTCCTTCGAAGCCTCTTCCCAGCGAACTCTCTTCTTTGTTCATCACTTCATTGTGCATCCTCTAATTCGTTTGCAAGAATTAGTGGTGGAGGTTGTTGGTACTTGGACCTCCAAGAACTCTCAGAAAATCCTCTAATTTATTGCAAGAATTAGTGGTGGAGGCCCTTTTGAGAAAGAGAGAATTCTCGTAGCTTTTATAATTTCTGAAAAAGAAAGTTAATCTAAAAAAAAAAACCTGTTATCGTTCTAGATTAGTGGGTTTTACATGGTTTTCTTGTTTTTATTTGATATCTTTTGATTTATATTTATAAAGGAGTTTATTATCCTACTATGTAAAATACACGGAGAAATAAGTTATTTTTAATATTAATTAATTCTTCTAAAAATTAGCTATCTTATCTCCTAAAAAATCCCTACTCACTCATAAAATTCCAAGTTAAATGCAATCACTTGACAACTAGTTTGATTACATCAAACTCCAATCAACTTGATTAAGATTAATAACTCCAATCAACTTGATTAAGATTAATAACTCCAATCAACTTGATTAAGATTAATTAATTAATAGTATAGAGATATTATCGCATGGTTTTCAAATTAATTTTTTGCATTGTACCTACAGCCTGAACATGTGGTGTATTTAGTATTTTTATCTTTTCATCTTCATCAAGAGAACATATTTTCTTAGATATATAATTTTATTTGTTTATGAATGAGAGTATCCATTGAATTAGAATTATCAATGTGAAATATTTTTTTAAATTTTATCTAAATATTGCTCTTGAGATAAATAAAAGATCTACATTTTCTAGTTCTATTTCTAATAATTTGAATACCCAATACATGCTTCATCTAAATCTTTCATCTCAAAATAGAATTTCAAAAAATATTTCAATTTATTCATAGATTCAATATCATTAACAGCAATCAAAATATCAACACCACAATATTATGTCATACACCGTATTAGCGTCTCTAGTGCAAAGGATAGGTTGAAAGTCCCATAATTTGAGATAGCGTGGAAATTGTGAAGAGATGAAGAACTGAGAGTAGAGCTGTAGAGGTGTGGTGTGGTGTGGTTACGGGGCTGGTTAGGGCTTGTAGTCTTTGCTCCCATGTGGTGTCTTCCATGGATTCATGACCACACTCTTGCCGATGAGGTTGGAATTTGGATAAGAATAGAAGATGTACGCAGAAAGATACTGTGGAGGCGGGCCAGCCAAACTCTTATGCAGAATGGCCCTTTGGACTTTCGGTCAAAACTTGTGCTCTTCGACTTTTTGTATGTTATTGGTTAAAAATACTCCACCATACTGTATGGTCTCTACCATAAGCAGATGTTTCTTTCTTGCACAGATGCTTAAGATAAAGAGTACCATTACTCATGCAATAACAAGGGTCGAAAATAAAGCAAATAAGCTGGATGATTGGCATAGATTAACTGATGAAGATGTATGGCCATTAGAAAATCGGAAATCGAGAATATGTGAATTTAGGAAGCAAGATTATCAAAGGGCATTTATTTATCAGAAAATCGGAAGTCAAGAATGTATAAGACAGTATGGAATCAAGAAAAACAGCATATGATTTTCTCTACATTAAGCTATTTACCAATGAAAATGCAACAGGAGCACGAGGAGCTGCAATGGATTTAGTAACACACGTTGGTTGGCCATAATATATGTGCTAAATCAAACGCACCCGTCTGCATATCATATTTTTAAAGAATCAAAGGAAATTCTGCTGTAAAGAGGGAAAAAGCTATCATAAATGCAGTGTGTTTAGGCTATCATGCAACGAGTATGAAGCAATAATTCCATTTCCCATGCTGCTACTCAATACAGACAATATGGTACAAGAGTATAAATTTGGGCTTGAGAAACTGAAAGAAGAACAGCAGTGAAACCGGAAACAGAACTCCAGCATGATCCAAGAAGAAGATGAAACAACATCATTGACACAGAGCAACTCCCTTGCTTACTCCTAGGAAGCTGAATAGTTGATGCAGCATCCCACTCTGCTGTTCTTGTTAAAGTAAAAGAGAGTCTGGGAGCAGGGAAAGGGGTGAAGGAATGAAAGGTTATTGGCATTTATACCACGAAAAATACCATTTCCTTGTTAGCAAGGCAGGCAGTGAACTCATGTCTTTCCATTTCCCGTTTGATGAAACCTTGCAACTACAAATAATGAAATGATAAAGGTTAACTTTCAGCACAATCACAACATTATTTATGACAATGCATAGATGATGCAACAGTTGCCATATTCTGCTTAAGCTCAATGAAAGAAACACAAAAAAAGCAGACGGATCATATCATCAAATGTTGAGCAGTAAAGAGTTTGCATTACATCCATGATTCAGTATTTAATGACTGAACTGTTTACTGTCGAATTCAATTTGATCAACTCTCTTACTTATCATTGAAAAATAATTTTGACCAACGAAAAACCTTAAACAGCTCGGCATGTTTAAAAAAAATGACTGATGATTAGATTCATCATAGAGAAAACAAGGCAAAAAAATAAAAATAAAAACTGTACAAAATTAAGAATGTAGTTTAGTACAAACCTCATGGTGGGACTCCTTTACCATTGCATAGAATCTTTTAAACCAGGGGAAGGTTTGAGAGATGTAACTCTTGGGAGACTCTTCGCCAAAATGTGAACTGAACAACCCATGAGCAAACGGAAGATGTTCACCAGAAAGGTCACACTGAAGAACTGTAAATCCACACAAAGGAATTAATTTGGTCAAAGCCTACATATGTGATAGTTTACCAGGCAAAAGAGATTGAGTTCTTTTAGTAGCATTGCTATTGTTCATAATGTGAGGAGATGTTTTTTTAGTAGTGTTGTTATTGTTCATAATGTGAGGAGGTTATAAAACTTCATTTATTTTTCCTAAAAATATCAACAAAATTACCAAGACAAGTAAAACTATCTTGTTTTTACCTCTAAAAAAAGTCGTCTCAAACAAAGCTGATACTTCATGTATAATAAAAAGAAATAACCTGAAAAAAAAAATCATAGCTTTTGAAATCTATGATACTGATCATGAAACCAAGACCAACTCTATAAAAAACAAATCCTAAAAAATAAGCAAAGATTATATATTAATAAAATATTCAAGGATGAAATTAAAAAAAAAAAAAAGTAGAAATAAAAAAAGGATTAAATTTGATATAAATTTAAATTAAAATCAAATATGGAGAAATGAAATTGAAAACAAAATTCAAATAAAAAAAACAAACAACAATAAAAAAAATAAGGACTAAATCTGATTTAAAAATTAAATGAAAATCAATTGATGAGGGGAAAAATCTAAAAAAAACAATTAAAAAATAACAATTAAAAAAATAAGGATCAAATTAAATACAAAATAAATAAATAAATAAATAAACCATTAATATTTTAGCAAAAAAAAAATTAAAAAAGAAAAAAGAGAAAAAAAAATCTATCAAAACTTAACCAATTGGTCTGCTGTTTGCATGCACATCACCAATTAAAAGATTATGGAGAGACGCTTTTAATGCCTTATCGGAAGGCAGCATTTAAAAGTGGGATGATACCACAAGCACCATTCGAATAGCATGTACGTTACTTACTTGTTGGCATGCATACCAATAAATTTTTTTAAAATAATATTTATATTTGTTAAAAGATTAAATCGCCCAATAAAATTTTTAATAATTAAAAAACTAATTTGAAAATACAAAAAAAAAAAACCTTAGATGCAAGCTTAAGAAAATTTTCTTTTAAGAATAATATAGTCTTTACATCATGCTTTTAAAATATAAAAAATACCAAGTTATCTTTGATTAACCTTTTTTAAAAATTTTCTTTTAGTAATAATATAATTTTTATAATGTACATTTCAAAGATAAAAAAATTGAATTGTCACTTATCAATCTTATAATGACTAATTAATATTCCATATAAAAAAAATTATATTACTCCTAATAGCATGGTAATTAATTTTTATTAGAAGCAAAAAATAGTAATTATATTATTACAGTGAATAGTAATATGTATCTAGGGATATAATAAATTTTCCGTGCCAATTAATTTTATTTTTTTAATGAGATTTAATCTTTGTAATTCAAATTTTGAATTTTAATTTTCTTATACTTTGGAGTATTTGAAGGAAGTATTAAAATAATATTTTTTTATTTTATTTTTAAATTTTTTTTATATCAACACAAAAAAAAATTAAAAAGGGCTCCCCCAAGAACGCCAAGCACCCCTGAAATTGGTTCCTTAGGTTAGTTTTTCAACTATTTTAGAAGGGAAAAAAACATAAAATTTATTTTTGCTTTTCTCTTTCTCGTTTCCTTCTCTCACCTCCAGATCTCCTGATTCCTCCATCTGTTGCTCAATAAATGCTGTCACTATCATTCTTTGTGCAAAGAGATGCGCCTCAAGTAGTGATTAATATCTTTTTTGGCCTAACCATACCATATTTGTGCTTTATGGAAGGAAGTTTAATCTCATGCATGTGATTTGTTGAATTCTCTTTGCAAACTTTGTTAAATGATCTTGAACTGTTTGAAAATATTTAGAAGATCAAAACCCTGCAATAAGGATAAACAAAATTATTATTCAGCGGGTAAAAGAAAATAAAAAACAGAGAATTTATGTTTTTTTTTATTAAAATGGATGAAATTCAAATAGAAGAACTAAATTAAAAATAAATCAAAGTATAAAGTAGATGAAAGTGAAAATTGAAAGTACAAAAATTACATCGTATACCAAATATAAATTGCATTAAGGATTCACTATAGTATAGATTTATTACACTATTCACTATAATATAGCCGATATCTATGGCCTAGGCAAAAATAAATAAATTGAATGCCTCTAGTTAGGGGTATCTTGATAATTTTACATGGATCATTTCTTATTATTAATTTATGTGAGGATATTTTTGTTTATATAGTATTTTAATGAACAGTAAAATAATAAGAATACCTCTAAAACTAAAACTAATCAATTATTTCGGGTAAAGGTATATAGATATTTTCAATTTTTCATATACAAGAGAATTATAAATGTATTATTGGATCCAAGAAATTTAATGCGGTATTAGAGTCTATTACCTCTAGTTTTGTTGTTCATTGTTGGTTTTCATAAGGGAAGACTATTAATTTACTATTAAAATAGTATTTTTAATTATAAAAAAGCTGCTGATGCATGTTCAACACGTGTCAGCAAATGCACCATTTAGACGGCGTGTGTGATACCATCCAGTGGCCAGAACTGGCCTTGCGTCGTTTCTCTAGATGTGTCATCATGTCATCTTCCATATGGAGTGGTGTGTGGCAATTCATAATTATCGAATTATTGTCGGTGAGAGTTGATTTTTTTCCTTTCTTTTCTCTCTTATGACAAGTAATATACATCATTGTCCTGTTCGTTTTCTAATTTTCAATTCTAGTCCTTATTGTTTTTATTTCTTATTTCATTCTTTTTCCATTTATAGAAGTTATTTTTCTTTTCAATTTAGTCCTTCTATTACAATATCTCATATTTTTTTAGTCCTTATTCTTTAATTTCTTATTTTGTTCTTATTTCTTTTATAGAAGTTTTTTTTTTCAATTTAGTCTTTCAATTACAATTTTTTATATGTTTTGTTTTTCATTTCGGTCCTCATTTTTTTATTATTTTTTTTCTTTGCACTTTTGTTGAAGTTTTTTGGCTTTCAATTTCATCCTTTAATCAAATTTTTTGTTTTTTTTTCAGTTTAACCCTCATTATTTTGATTTGTTTTTTATTTTATTAAATATATTTTTCAATTCAATTTAACCCTCTAATTTAGGATTTTTTTTATCCTTCTAATTAATGTTTTTTTTTCACCCTTATTTTTTTTTAGATCTTTTTGTTTAATTAAATTTTTTAATGGTTTTATCTTTTAACATTTAATTTATTAGAGATTCAGCTTCGTACGATCTTATCGTTATGCACTGGTTTTTTTTCTTTCAAATATTGGTTTTGTGATTATTTTCAAGTTTTTTCTTTGAGTTTATCTCGGTCTCATGATATAGGTCACAGGTTTTGCATGCTTTTTTTTAATGGAAGTTTTTTTAGTTGTTCTGTTTCTGTTTGATTTTTCAAAATTTTATTCTAATTCATTTATAATATTTTTATATAAATAAATTTTATTTTTAAAAAATAAAAAAATATCTATTATGAAATAATATTGATGATGTATTCGACCTTCGGTAAGATTTTTTATGGCACGTGTTTATTTAGTTAGTTTTATTTATATTTATCTTTTAATTCATAAGTATTTTAGGGTGTGAATTGATTTTTATTAATTTAAATAAATAAGTTCAGTAAACATAATCAAGTTAAAATTGTATTTTATATGATTAAATATATTAATCTATATTTATCTCTTGATTTTTTCAGTTTTATTATAATTAACAATTTTTTTATTTACATAAATAATTATTAATTTTTTTTATTTAAATACTTGCATGCTTTTAATTTACATTTTGAATTAAAAAAAAGGTTAAAACAGCCAATATGCCCCATATTGTTTTTTGAAAAAAAAAAAAAAAGCATAACCCCTAGCGAATCACAGACTAAATGGCTAATATGACCTAAAATTCAAGGGAGGAAGGCCCATTTAGAGTAAAACAAAAGGTAAAATATAATCATTCGAAAAACACCACTAAAGGGTAAAAAGAAGATAAATTTCCTCACTGTGACACCAATCTTTCTGGAAAATTCCACATCTTTCTTCCTGGCCCTCGAGATGTTCGAGACACATCCTTCTCTTTCTTATTTTATCCCCCCCTCTTGCCCAACACCACATCCCCAACGAGCAGCAATAAAACACTACAACCCCAGCACCGCAGCGTATAACCAGTTTATGAACTCTCAAGTTTTGGCAGGGAATTAGTTAAAGAAGAGTAGAAATCTCATTATAGTAATGGGTGTGGATTACTACAACACATTGAAGGTTGACAAGAATGCTAAAGATGAAGACTTGAAGAAGGCTTATAGAAAGCTAGCTATGAAATGGCATCCTGATAAGAACCCGAATAACAAGAAAGAAGCTGAGGCCAAATTCAAACAGATCTCTGAAGCTTACGAGGTTGGTATCATGATCACTCTACCTAGTATCTCTATTCTATACGTAACAGTTCTTTATTGCTATATGTTTTTAATGCTCTGCATACGGAGTGATAGCTCTGTTCTAGAGGGGCAGCTACTTATCTGGACTGGCGGCAATTGGTCACCTTTCACGTTGAAATCACAATTTAGGATCTGGGTTTTGCTTTTTTTTCCCATAATTGCTGGCCTTTTTAGGATTTCCCCATCAAAATCTTCCCTGTTTTTATGGTGTATAGACAATTTATTGCCTCTCATATTTGGTCTCTTTTTAGATCATGCAGAACTAAATAGGATATCATGTTTTGCATGTTGATTATTTTACAGGTTCTAAGTGATCCTCAAAAGAGAGCAATTTATGATCAATATGGTGAAGAAGGGCTTAAAGGTCAGGTTCCACCACCAGAAACTGGTGGTCCAGGAGGAGCAACCTTCTTCTCAACAGGAGATGGGCCGGCAACATTCAGATTCAATCCGAGAAATGCTGATGACATTTTTGCTGAATTTTTCGGCTTCTCGAGTCCATTTGGAGGAATGGGAGGTGGTGGTGGTGGTATGAGGGGTGGTTCAAGGTCATTTGGTGGAATGTTTGGGGATGATATTTTTAGTTCTTTTGGCGAGGGACGTCCAATCAATACAGCTCCTCGGAAAGCTCCTCCAATAGAGAATACATTGCCTTGTAGCCTGGAGGAGCTCTACAAGGGGACCACTAAAAAGATGAAGATTTCAAGGGAGATTGTTGATGTTAGTGGGTAAGTGGTACCTTATCAATCTTGTCTTTCTACTTGTATCCCTATATTAATAGACATGATATTGTTTGTATGAACAAGACAGCAATTGCATGCTTTGATTTGTATCATACTTTATATCTTAATTTTGGCTATGGTGTGTTCCTTCATGTCTTTTGGATGCTTTGAACTTGATGGGATTGAACTTGCCGTGCACCCCTAGCCAACCTTTCTTCAGCATGATCCTTTCTCTCGCATATATGAACTGCTGGTTTTGTGATACAGGAAAACACTGCCCGTGGAGGAAATCTTGACTATTGATATCAAGCCTGGTTGGAAAAGGGGAACAAAAATAACCTTCCCAGAGAAAGGTAATGAGCAGCCAAATTTTATCCCTGCAGATCTTGTCTTCGTAATCGATGAGAAACCACACAGCACATTCACAAGGGAAGGCAACGATTTGGTTGTGACGAAGAAGATACCTCTTGTGGAAGCTCTAACAGGCTGTACCGTTCATCTCACGACCTTGGATGGGAGGACCCTCACCATCCCCGTCAACAACGTGATTCATCCGAACTATGAGGAAGTAGTCGCCAAGGAAGGTATGCCACTACCGAAGGACCCATCAAAGAGGGGCAACTTGAGAATCAAGTTCGACATCAGATTCCCAACAAGGCTATCTGCTGAGCAGAAGTCAGGAATCAAGAAGCTATTAAATTCTTAGATCCGGCCGATAGTACATGTGAATATTTTTTGAGATGGTTGTGAGTTTCTGCGCCTGTCTTGTGTCTGTATGGCTGAATCAATAGAGCATTCATTGTCAGGATGAATAAAAGGCAGCGGTTTCAGCCTGTGCCCTATTGGATTATATAGTGTGTACTAATGATAACTACTAAACGAAGTCATAAGAAGATGCTTGTTTTAAACAGCACTGGAATGCTACAGAATAGTTTCGTTCTTGTGCTCTCTGGGTGTGTGGCTAGCAAAGACAGGGAGATCATACCACCTGCTCTTTTCCCCCATATTTTGTTTCTCTTGGGCTATTGGCTCTTCATCTTTAGTCTCGCATTTCAAGTATTTTACGTTCGCCTTCGATTGGAAACAGAGGTAGCCTGGGGAGCCGCTGGGTCTCCCTGTCATGCTTCATGGAAGGATGTGAAAATCCCCAGCCCCGAGTTTGCGTTTATAAGCTTCTCGTTGGTGTTTCTTGTTTCCTTCGCTAAGAAAGAAATTCTCAGGAAAATGGAAAATGTAACGTTAATTTGCTATGTTGACAAATCTCTGTCAGACAAAACTTCATATAAAATAGACCAAAAAAAAGGGGGGGAAAGCCTCATTTTCCAGGACACGCTTACAAATACAATCCAATGCCTCACTAACAATGATGAATCCGTCTAATTACTTTCTACCTTCTCTTTCTGCTATGTAATGCCCGCTAAAATAAGATTAGGGCAATTCTCTTTCTTACTTCCCCCTATTATACATTAATTTAGCTGGCCGCCAGTCAAGCTGCGTGATTCAAAATTTTTAAGGCAGCTCAAATATATGACTGTATCAAGCGCATTAGCAATATGCTTCAGTCACTGTACTCGTCTGAATCCGCAGAGTCCATACCTTCATCACTCTGCACCCGATTGGCAGCTCTGTCTGATCCATCACTCATTTCCATGTCCCCCTCTGAATCATCATCTCCCATAGCTTCAATGCCGTTAGAAACATTTGCATCATCATCACTCACCTCCATTGGATTTCTATTCCAACCATTGGAAATGCCATTGAAACCTGGTTCCCAATTTCCTTGCCCATATACCTCTTCAACATTATCATCAGATTCTGCTTCTTCCATAATGTTGCTATTATCATCACCATTCATCCTGCCCTTTTTAACACTCCAATCTTCATCACCAATGTTTCCGAATGGTTTAACATAGTTGTTGTGGACAGCTGATTTTTTCGATAGGTAGCTCGTGGAGGCAACCTTGTCAGTCATCCGACCAAGCAAAGGCTCCTTGGGTTGCATCTTTTCCACTCTCCTCTTCCTTACTGTACGTCGACCCCGACTAGTTGCTTGCAAATTTGTTTTTTTCCCCTGCTGCCTTGGTCCTTGATTCAAATTCTGAGTTCCCCTAGAAGAACTCTTCCTGCCTGTATCAGATTTTAAACCAGGCATTCTTCTCTGCCACTTTGTTGGAGGTCCTTGATCGCGCCTCCCTCGTCCACGTTTATAACTGCTCTGCTTACCACGTAGATCAACAATATCTTCTTTAATGTGCTCTTCTTGCTTTGTATCTTTTAATTCAACATCTTCATTCTTAAAGGGAGAATATCTTGAAGAAAGCTTCTGCATTTGAGAAAAACCGGGCATATATAATCACATTCAAAGAATATTTCATATAAGGGATCAGCTATAATTTTTCAAAATGCCACTGGTGATGATCTTTTAACTCAGTGTGTGGCCCCAACTTGCCCATAAAAGGCGCCTTATCAAGCATGGGTTTGCATCCACACTCTTCCCCTAACTAAGGGTACAGGTGATGATCATTCTAGAAGCTGTTAAAACTTGTGGGATCGTAACTTCCTTTAAAACACTCAAAGATTCCAACTCTTTTAGGAATTTTGCAGAACTTTCTACTCAATTTAAAAGTGGGAAAAGGAATGAGGGATGTCAACCCACCCCCCCTCATCTCAGAAAAATAAAAAAAAAAGCCCATATAGGCAGATCTTAGCAATGGCAGTAAATGAAACAGAAAGCGAACAAAAAAAGCTGGGGAGAATTAACTGACCATATATAGTTTGACTGGTTTGTCTGCAGAGGGCTTGGGTTTCTCATTCTTTACATAAATAATAGATGCATCTAGCTCAAAAAGCCTCAGGGCCACAGCTGCAGTGGTTTTTGGCATCCATGGAAGTACAGGAACCAATCCCAGACTAGCAGAATCATGTGCTGCACTCCCTGACAATGCAGAGGTGCCCAATAATTCTTTAGTCATCTCAAAATTCGATGACAATCTCTCTCTTTTTATGGCACTCTCAAACACGGTCAATATCTGCAAAATGAACTCTAAAATAAGCAAAAATATCCCACCAGGTATGTAATATTCTTGTTACTGTAATGTCTTGCTGCAAATCCACACGCACATTTGTCCATTTAAAAGCACATTAGCTAAGCAAATTGTTTATCCACATGGGCAAGCAAATTGTTTATCCACGTGGGCATATCGAAATCCATAGTCTTTTCCAGCCTCAGGACTGCACTGCAGCAAGACCATAACAGGGCAACAGCAGGATAAATTAATACACATCATTCTTCTTTCTAGCGCTCATATATATGTATAACAGGGCAACAGCAGGATAAAATTAATATACATCATCCTTCCATCGAGCATACCCATGAAATGTTTTTTAAAAAAAAACAAATACGTGTCACGATAACAGTATGTTTCCTCTGAACCAAAAAAAAAAGCCACTTCCCTGCCCCATCATTAACAGAATACAAGTAATCGTAATAGAAGTAACAAAGAAAATCACAGAGCATCGCTATTTAGGGAAAGAAACTAACTAGGCATTACATATTTATGCCAGATATTGAACAGGAAAAACACAAAATATGCATGTTAATTTTTTGTGATGTGTAATAAGTTGAGAACCTGCAGGAGTTCCTCAGTTGATGATGGCATTGCCAACTTCATACCCCAGTCCTTCCTGGGGATTCCCATCCAAAATGACTCAAGAGCTTCTTGCGGAACAGATACCTGCAAACTCAAAAGTGAATAACATCAGTCAGCATGATTAATAATCATCAAAACTTGGGACCCAGACTAAGAAAATATTTTCCTTTCATTTGTAAAAAGATTTAATTACACTGTCATATGAAAATTTCCAACCTCAATGCAACTTAAAAGTGCCGTCAGCAATCTGGTTCCTGGAGGTAAAGAAGAATCACAAGTACATGCATTTCCAGGATCAATCTTCCTTTTCTTTTTGCATTGAATCTCATGTTCAGCAAAATCAAATTTCTTGTTTTCAAATTTAAATGTTTGGTGGCAAGAAAGACAGTGGGGGTCTTCAGAGAGATAAGTGTCGAGACACAGGTCACAAGTGTCCAATAATTGCTCACATCTTTTCTTTCCATATTTCACGGCACATAACGTTGAGGAATTACAGCACTCTTTCCACATCCAGTTCTGAAAATCCTGGTACCTTTTCAGAGCACCCTTCTTCTCTGCTGAATTTCTGCCAAGCTCAATACTAAACAAAGAAAAAGCATCCAAAGTATCTGAGCTGGAAACACAAACCATACTGCTAGGGCTGTTGTCTGCTGGGCAATCAGCAGTGTCTGTTTCAGCTGTTTCTTTTTCATCTGTGGTTCCACTTAGGCACACATTGTTTGCAGATCCCAAGTTCCTTCGAACATTTTCTTTGAAAGATAATTCAATCTTTTGTAACATTATACACAAATGAGATTCCCTAACTCCACGTGTATCCAAAGATGATAAAAGTGTATCAAAAGCCTGAACAGAAATAGAGTTGAATATGGTATCAGTGAATGCTGCAAGGCATCAACCAAAGAACAAAAACTCATCATATGATCCAAGGAGGTTCACATCCTCATGTGATCAATCATGAGAGATAAAGAGAGACTAGCATCCATCAGTAAAGAGATTATTTCCAATTCTAGCAAGTGGAAGAGGAGAAGTCCTAAAAGAGAAAATTTCTTGTTTTTAATGCTAGGACAACCTCTAAGGAAAAAGACAGCAGAAAGGTAGAAGATGAAAAGAGAAAACATGTGCTTCCACCAGAACAGATATCATATATTCGTGTTCTTAGATATTTCCTGAAGAAAGAAGGAAAAGCACAAATTCTCTCCAAGATTCTCTAACAATTGCATGTCAAAGCTACATGAAACCAAAGGACAACATCATCATATCCCCCCCTTCTCCCCAATAGGTTGCATCAATACAAATACAATTATTCAGATCATGTCTGCGACTAATATATCCATGGTCATTGGGGGATAACTGGCAGTATTCATCTTAAGAATCCCATTTTAACTCTGGCTTTAAGAGTCCAAGCAAAAATTAAAAAACTTTTATCACAAATTCTTAGAGATTATTACAGCAGAGCTTGCAATCAAAATATAAAATGCACAAGTCACGAAGAGATAAATTACCTCTTCCGTATCAATAACCCTCCAATTTCCATCATGTAATTCTACGAAGATCCTACCAGAACAAGGATCATTTCTAGAAGCAGATGCCACAAACTGCCAGTACCTATTACGTCTGCGATCTTGGCCAAGGGGCAAGGACCTGTAAATACACATCTCTTCTGCTAGGTGGGCAATATAAGCTTTCAATTGTGAACGGGACCTTTTCGAAGCATATCCATGCTGCTGAGCTGAAATGTTATCTGGATTCAAGGAAAGATCTTGAATAACCAAAGCTTTCTCAGAAAGAGCACAGCTTCCTTGATTCTCTGCATCTTCTGGCAATGGTTTCTGATCCTCAGCATTACTTGGAGATGCTTCCTTATTTTTTCCATCAACAAGAACCAAGGGGCTTTGGCTGCCCTCCACAGCAGAACTAGTGACTTGTGTTTCAACTTTTCCCCCAGTAAAAGATGGAAAATCTAATTTACTGATGAACTCTTCTTTCAACCGACTTCTATCTAATTGTGCCTCAGCCCACATTTGCTTTTTAAGAACATTTGCAGCTTCCAAACGATCCTGTAAAACTTTATATTAATTACAAGGGAAAAACTAGCAGCTTCCTGGCATGAAAGAGATTTAACATTTGACAAAACAGAATTAGAACATTTACCTCAAGAACAGCACGGATGGAATTCCCTTCGTTCGAAATACCAACTAACACAACAAGGGCACTAAGACGTTCTTCGACACTGAGATGAGAATATTCCCCTTCAGTGAGTCCCTGAATCCATGATTCACCTGAGTTGTTTTCATCAATTTCAATATTTTCTTCATCTGCATTATTAGTCCCCTCATCTTTATGAGTAACACACTGCTCAATGATACTAGGAGCCACTGCATCCTTTGGGCCATTCAAAGAGAAAGATGAAAGACCTTTCTCACACTTATTTTGTACAGTTAATGAAGCGTCATTACTGACTTTACCACTTCCACTCCCAGATAAAGCATTTACTTTGCTAGAAGAATGGACAGTGCTTTTGTTAGAACTCATTGGAGTAGCTAAATCATCAACTTCAGGATCCTCATCAGCATCTCCTTCAGAGTCCTCATCTCTTTCAACATCATCAGCATCTTCTCCACCTAAAAATCCATTTTCAAATATTCTAATTTTCTTTCTGGCTTCTGCAAGTATCGCCTCAGCATCAGCAGGATCCTTTCTGAAAGCTGCCCGTACACAATATGTTGAAGGAGCAATTCTTTCAAAAAGCTTTTGATCCCTTGTCAAAGCAACAGAAATAGATGCCTCTGGCGTCTTGCTTGTTGTCAGGTCTCGAAGTCCAGATTTCTGTAAGCAAAGGGGACAAATGAGGACAATGACAGGGAGGAAAAATTAATTTTAACAAACAAAACTCACCTGAATCCTGTCTGCAAGTTCTAGCACTGTTAATCCTTTGCTACCTTCAAGAGAAAGAACATGAAAAGCTGCAAACTTAACAGTTCCAGGTGTCAATCGATGCCTGGATCTTCTAGGAAGCAACAAACCCTTTTCTCGCATTAACACAAATGCATTTTCAGCTGCTGATCCGTTGCGTATAATAGAAACAATATCTTCACAATCTTTAACCTGCAACTAACAATACAATCATCTGTGAGTACATGAAAGGACAAAGCATAAAAATAATAATCAGTCCACAAACATCTTATCATACACATTTGCATGAGCTAATAACAGGCACTTAAAAAATGTGGTGGAAGTTATCATCCAGATCGAACATAAATTAATATCAAAGCATGTAATTTAACAAGTGCTGAAGCATAATTAAGCTAAAACCCACCTAGAAACATCTTAGTATGCCATAAAAACTAATAAAGGTCATTAATAAGTATCCTATCTTAGGAGGGAAAATTGAAAACAATCCTACCATTCAGCATTTTTGCATAGATGCCTGCTCTCAAGACCCAAACAAGAAACTTTATTGTTGCAAGCCTAGGACTTTCACAAGCACACCAAAGATGACTAGTGCCATATATTTGATGAGTTAGTTATAAAGGCACAACAAAATCCTGAAGAATCATAATGTCAAATAGTCCTAAATAATGAATTCACTATGAAAAAAGGCAGATATATCACAATTAACAAATTCCCAGAAAATAACCATATTCTAAAACTACTACCGAACTACAAGTGAAGTTTCAACTGTCCATTTTCTTGACCGTATTATCCTCCTCTCTTCAGCTGTACATCATTCTCTTACCAGCTCCAATGAAAGCTTTAATCTTTGATTAAATGTGCTACCTCACTATTTTTCTTGTTTCTCCCCATCTTCCAAGTCTCAATCAATGATATCAATTAAGTAATTCCAATTGTTACTGCTCTGAACATCTGTTGGTGTATAGGAATTCAGCTCTCTCTAAACCAGTTTTAATTGGCATATATATTGCACATTAAGGGACCTAATGCAGGAAGAAAATAGAAGAAAATGAAGAAATCAAGACAAGGACAAACCTCATCAATATCACCCAAACCTGCCCATGTTGCACACTTTTTCTTCAACCGTGGCCCAAACCCTGCAGACAATGCCAATTGCCGGAGTATTTCGGGCCATGTTAATGAATTTAAGTGTTGCTGCCAGTTGCGTATATCAAAGCCCCATGTATGCGCCTAATAGATTTAAGTAAAAATATAAAATGGTTCAGCATCAATTGAAAGGATATCACTCCAATGAATATCAGTAAGCACTTCCATGGAGTAGATCTTACCCCTTGAACAATTTGTGGATGTCCGCCTTCAGGATTGGCTGTATAATATTGATTTATCCCTAATCCACTAGATGGTGTCCTAGCAACATCTTCAATGTCTTTAATTATTAATTTCAGAAGAGCAATATGTAATTCACCAAGCAATCTCGAATCCTAAAATCAAAATGCCATAAAAATCAACTAAGAGCAAAAGGATGATGCATAAAACGGAGTTAGAGAAAATAAAATTGACCATGATGAAACTCCATTAGAAACTCACATAGTCATGGAAAGCTTGAACAAACTCATCGAGTGTAAATGGCCATAGCCCAAGGACATCAGCAAAAGTGATAAAAAACTTCCAGACCTGAAAAAGACAAATTTAGGGGGGCTCAAAATACAGATAAGAAATTATTAACATTATCAAAAAATTCTCTGAAGCAACATAACAAGCATAGACAAACAGTGTAGAAGAAAGCATAACTTTCATGAGTTAAAGGGTTTTTGGGAGTGTGGTTGTGATTGTTTTTCAAAGTGCTTTTCACTCAAAAAAGTGTGCCAATAATATTTTTTTATTTTTTAAAAATCATTTTTGAGATCAGCACATGAAAATGATTTGAAAACATCAAAAACATATTACTTCAAAGCAAAAAAAAAATTCAAATTTTTTCGGAAGCGCTTTTGAAAAGCACTCCCAAACAGGCATTAAAAAGAAATGGCACAAATGAGCACCAAAAAATAAGCCTGCTGGGAGTTATCAGAATTTTGTTAGTGGGACTAGAATGTACTAGTGAATCACATGCTAATCAGAAAATCCTGGATTGATAATACATAACAGAGTCCAAGGAAATAAAAGCGAGTTTAGGACATACCATCAGAAGATTCCCAATATTTTCTTCAGAATCTAACCAAGGTTGAAATCCAAATGATTTTTTTAATTGCACGGCCTCAGATGGGAATGTGATCAACAAGTCTGGAACACAGAATATTGCTTTTGTAACTACTAAAATGTTAAAAACAAACTTCTAACCCTCCTATTTCAACAGAAAAAATCAAATTATTCTTTTAAATTGTGGTCTAGTCATCAGATATGATTACCTCTAAATGAATCGAGATTTTGCAAAGTATCATAGTTGAGGTTAACTATTGAGGCTAAGCCTTTGCTTGCAGCAATCAATTCCATGAGTTCTAGCTGTTCATCCTCAATTAGATCCAAAGAGTCTTTAGCGATCTTGCGTGCAGTTGCTTTCTCCATGGCAGCTTTGCGTTTCACTGCCTCTTTCTCTTTACGAAGCTCTTCTTTTTGCCTTATTTTCTCAGTCTTGAAAATAAACAAGGAAACCGAAGAGATAGTTGGAATACAGCTATCTAAACATTAAAAAAAACTGGCTAAAAGCTCAGAATAGGGGACTCGAAACTCACTCTTAAATACTCTTTCTGCATAAACTTTTCTCTTCGCTCAAGTTCACGTTTTTGCTCCCGAAGTGATCTCTCCTCCTCTCTTTGCTTTTCACGCATTAATCTCTCCTCTTCTTTTCGTCTCTCACGGTCAAGCCTTTCCATCTCTTTCTTCATCCGTTCTTCATTCTGAGATTGCAAGTTCAAACATCAGAATCAGATGAAAAAAATACATGTTGGCATCCGATGCATGTTAACATAGTACCTTCCGCCTTAAAATATCTTGTTTCTCAAGCTCTTTGCGTGTCCGAATCTCATAAGCTTCAACTTCTCTTGCAGTTCTAGGTTCATCGATCTACAAAAGGCAACCACATATATCATCACCAATCCTTGATTAAATGACACGCGCACGCAGAGAGAGAGAGAGAGAGAGAGAGAGAGCAAAGTTTTTGATGACTTCATAATACCTTGTGTTTCCTTTCCAACTGCAGCTCAGTGTCATTGTGGAAGGTTTGTGCATCAGAAAAGACATTTGGATTTTCTGGTCCCATAATAGGATGACTAATAGATTGAGCACTTGTTCTATTTTTTGTAAAGGTGTCTTGTTGCAAGAGATAGTCACCATCCCTTTGAGTTGATGAAAACACATGCCCCCTCTTGTCTTGTTGAGACAAAAGGCGAGCACGTGGTATTTGGCCTACACCAAATGGTGAAGCTCTTCCCCTCAAAGTGTCAACTGGCGAATCATGATAAGGAGATTGGATATGTGGTCCATATGTATCAGATCGAATACTGGCCGGATCCTGGAGAAAGATATACTTATTAGGAGCCTTTGCAGAGGTATAAGATTGAATTGCTACTTAGGAGTTCAACCAATATGAACTATGTGAAATACATAATCTACAATTTAGAAATCCAACATTTACTCTGGAAGGCACACATCATATCAATCTATGGTACTAATATCATGAAAATATCGGTTATTTATGGAATCCAGTGCAGAAGTGGAGAAATCCCCAAACAATGGAGCGAACAAGCAATAAGAACTTGATAGATATGCAACAAGGTCAATTCCATTAGCTTGACAATAATTAAAAGCAGACTTCCACTACCTTCAGGCTGCCACCTATTATCGTTTTGTGCTTTTCAAGAAGGATGGTTTCTTCTTTGTTAGTTGTCAATTGCTAATTGCAGGTTGCTATTATCTTGCAATGGATTTAGATATAATAGCAGTCCTAGCAATAAGAGAACAAAGAACCTCATCTGACCTAAGAGATGGTAATTTAGGCTAACCAAAGTTAAAAAAGAAAAGACCAAGATACCAAGAAATTGGAACAGGGGGGGAAATGAAAAATCCCTAGTTTAATGACCAATAACTTTTGGATGCTGACAGCACACCAACGCATCACAAACCATGTTGCAGTTCTATAGTAGCCAGGAAATACAAAAAAATCTCAACCAACATTGTACATGTAATGTGCACAACAAAAATAAAAGAAAGATGATGAATTTGAGAAACTACTTTGCTTGATTTAGCATCACGTCGCTCATATACTTTGTCCTCATAAGAATACCCCATTCGCTTTGGTTGTTCTGTAATTGCAGCTGCATAAGTGTACATAAATATATTTAGCAAATGTGATCCCAACATCAAAAGAATAAAAAGTTCACAGGTCAATGTTTAACAGAACATAGAGAAAAGTTTTGTTTCTTTACCACAAATATCAGTGAACAAACAATTCGAACCAGAAACACTATCCTAATTCATAAAGTTTCATTTCAAATATCCTAACGAGCACAATTTTTAGTTGTAATTAGAGTACAAGTGAAGTTCAGTTGTTCATTTCAAATAACAAACAAGCAAACATAAAAACAGTAAAAATGAGCACCAAAAGGCATGGAATAAAATAGCATCCATGACGACTAAGCATTTTTTTATTTTTTTTGCTCAAAACTGAACTCAGATCACACAATGCCTACGTTCATCCCACCTCATTTCAAAAACAGCCATTACTACAGTATCAAGCAATCAGAAGTACAGCAGTTTTAAAATCAGTTAAGCACCTATGGGTTCCCCAAACGCATCAGGTGGCAAAGGATCAAACTCCATTCCGAGAATTGGTCCATCCTCCCTCAATGGCTCTCCAAGTTGTGCCTCCACACAAGCAATAGCTCTAAGCTCCATAACTGATCGGGGTGATGACTCGTAGTGTCTTCTCACCTTATGGCCATCATCCAAAACCACCTTTCTTGACTCAGAAAGCGGACTAGAACCCGAAACGGACCCGGACCCATAATCACTCCCACTGTCAGCCCTCACTATCCTCATATCCTCCAAAGGAGACCCGGGCAATGGAGCTGCTTTCCGGTGCTTTACCAGATTCTCCTTTCTGTCTTTCAATCTCCTGTGGCAAAACCACATCTGCAACTGCCTATCAGATAGTCCTAATTTCTCCGACAACTCAGCCCGCATCTCATCGGCCGGATATGTGTCCGCTGATCAAACCAACAATGAAACACCAAAAATAAGCCAAATAATACAGCAAGGGAAAAAAAAAAAACTTAACTACACAACACAAAAAACACATACTTGTGCACACACATAATGCACAAAATAATAATAATAATAATAATAATAATAATAATAATAATAATAAAGGAATCAAAATCATCCAAAACCCATAAAATCAACAAAACAAGCGAAGAGACAAAAATTACACATGGAAAAATTAAAAAAATCCGAAGAAACAACTAAGCTAACACAAAAAAATTAGCTAGCTATAAGAACAAAATTACCAAAAAGTCACAAAATCTCAATAACACAACAAGTAAGCCTCTACATTCAATAGCACACCAATTAACACGAATTCATGAATGAACGGAATCATAAGCACAAAAAATCGAGAAAATTGAAATCAGAAGAGATCAACAAGCACAAAAGCAAGCAGAAAGATTGAAAAGAAAAACAAATAAAACATAGAGAGAGAGAGAGAGGAAGTGCACAGACTGGCATAAGCGTTCTCGAGGGTTTGGAGTTGGAAAGGAGTCTTCATCTGTCGTTTAGGCTTGCTTTGACCTTCATTAGAATTCATAGCATTACTCTTCGATTTGCTGTGATTTTCTCCATCCGAATTCGCCTCCTCCATCCCAAATCGTGATCGAAAAAATTAGGGTTTACAAAAGAGAAAGAGAGAGAACTGATCGGTTTTACTTTTTTCCCCTCTCTCTCGTATCGTGAGAGTCAAGGCCGCGAGGAGAAATTATTATCATTCCTACCTGCCTTTTATTATCTTCGTAAGAATTAAAATAAAAATGATAAACGCCGCGTGAGAAGAAAATAAAAGAATTGAGCGAGCGAACGAACGAATAATATTAATAAGAGAAAATAGAAATAAAAACAAAAACAAAAAGAAAAAGAAAACAGGAAAAGGGAGAAAGGAATCAACAACGAGAGAACAACAAAAACAAAATAGTCCTTCTTGACTCTAACTCGGATTTCCATTATCTAATAATAATAATAATAACAATAATAATAATAATAATAATTGGATATTGTTTTTTTAGTGATGTGGTCAGGATTGGATTTTGATTTTTTGTAACACGAACACACTCTTCTGTGTTGAGCAAAATTTTTGTTCATCCATTCACGTTTCCTTTTTGTCTTGAAGTTGTTTTCCACATGCTGGTCAAGTGGCAGTAATTTTTTTTTTTTATCTGTTTAGACCTCGGGGTTCCTTCCTTTATTCTTATTCTTCATAACAAAAAAAAAAAAACGTTTCTTTGTTAGGAGGGATGGCATCATGGGACCTTAGCCATGGCTGTGTTCTTGCTTCCTCGCCGAATAGAGTTCTTTGGATTTCAGCCGAGCCTATGGGATCTTTCGGTGAGTCATTCATATTCAGATTCTTAGTTTGTGCTTATGGTGGGCCCCTTTCTCTGCCTTGGGCTGGACTCATTGGAGCTGGATCTCATGGGCCTAGATCTCACTTTTATTGTTCGTACAGAATTAAAACTAGCTATCTTCCCTGCAGGTCAATTTATAGTGTCCGAGATGCAAGTGTTTTGTTATTAATGTTTTTTTTTTTTTTATTATTATTATTAATATAAGTATCATATCATCTTGCGTGTATTTCAACTAATTTTATAGGTCCTAAAGTTAATGATCATATAAGTCTCCAGTAACACTAAAGTTTGTAAGACTCAAACTGGTGATCTCTAGAGAGTAAATTTAGAACCTGACTAGTTGAGTTACATCTCTCATTGTTATTATTAATATATTTTTTAGTACCATGAGCTTATTTTTAATTGAGAATTGAAAAAAGAGTGATTAATATTAATAAAAAATCATCATGAAGTTAATCACCATATAAGATTTTAGTGGCTTTGAGATTTGTGAGATTCAAACCGGTGATATTTAAAGAATAAATTTAGAATCGATCAACTAAATTACATATCTTAAGATTGTTATTAATGTTTTTTTAGTGTGATGAGCTTTTTTTTTCAATTGAGAATTGAAAAGTAATCTTTACCTTTAATAAAGAAAAAGAGTGGTTAATATTAATAAAAAAAAACCGGCAAAGAAAGCTGAGCTTACTTGTAAGGAGCAAAACATAGTTGTAAATATAAATATTTAACCGGGTATTTTTAAAAAATCTATTTTTATTTAATTATATAAAAATTATAATATATATATATATATATATATAAAATGCAATGATAAGATTTTGGAGGAAATAAGAATTTTAGCCAAAATTTGAGATTTGTTATCCAGCTGTCCAAGTAGATGTTGCCAAAGAGAAATATCTAAGAACATGACCACACTTTTTTCCAAACAAGATCGATAGGATTCCAAATTCCAATAGGAATAAGCTGCCGCTATGAAAATCTTACCGTCTTCCCAGATGAATCCCTTACATAAAATACACGAGAAGTGAATTACACGCGTTAAGCAATAGACCAATATATCCTTCTGGTTTCGGCGAACGGTGTTTTATAAAAAATTAAAATTTTTAAATTATTTTTGAAGTATTAATATTAAAAATAATTTTAAAAAAATAAAATAAAAATTATTTTAATATATTTTTAAATAAAAAATACTATTAAAAATAACAAACATCCTCTTTGATCATGGATTAGAGGAACTTAAAGATATTTATCGAGATATTTTGGCCATGCTTACTCTTAAGGCAGAGCTTGCAAAAAAAATGGGTCCAAACAGCTGGTGATGACTTTTGAAAAAATAATTGTTTTCTACAGATTTTTTTTTATTTTCATAATAATATTTTACATTTGAAAATCAAAATCTTTTGTGCTTTTGTTGTGTAATTTTTTATGGTCAAGCTATGAACAAGAAATTTTAATTTCTTAATTGTAATGACTATCATGCATGTATTTTCTTTTTTTAATTTTTTTATCCTTATAAAAAGTAAGTTATATAAATGTTACAAATAAAGTAAAGGAATTAAATAATATCAATTTAAATGTTTTTACATGTTTTCATAAATAAATTAAAAAAAAAAGTTAATAGCATAAAAGAGAGGGAGGGGGGCAGATTGGCAGAATGGACGACGGGTCACTCTCATTTAAAATTCATTTCGCCACGTGTCATTCTCAGAGGGGCAAAGGCATGACCTCCCAGGCTCCTTTTATAATGAAGGCGCTCTACATAACTAGACTGCCCATTGCCGTTGCCGTGATTTCCACTTTTTAAAAAGAAAAAAAAAACTTAATTTATACGGAAATCGATCACTTTATAAACACAGCCCACTCACTCCTCTCCACGACGTACAGTAGCTACTGCAACTTCACGATAGATGATACAATACAACTGCTTTCTCTCTTTCTTGCGAAGCAAGTTTCTTTATCCGACAAGCTGCCTGAAGCAAAAATGCATCCTGCAATAACGCAAGTTTGGAAGCAAAACTTTGAGGCAGAGATATCAAGGTTGGACGGGGCTTTTTTCAACTACAGGGTGATATCTATTGACGCCGAATCTCCTGGCTTTATCCGCGACACACCGAGGGACTTAAGTGCTGTCTTGGGCGGAGAGATACAGATTACAGAGACTTGAAGTTCAACGTTGATATACTCAACGTTTATCACGTTGATATTTATATTCCCGCTTGATCATGACAATTAATGTATTGCTTTTTCTTCTTTCGAGAGAGAAGCAAATGCGATACCTTTATTGTTTTCTTTGGTAACATGTGATGTTTGTATTCTTTTTGGTGACATGTAAAGTTCTTTAGATGATCAATTTAACTTTTGATTTTTTTATCTTTGTCCGTGTTCGATGAATTTAGCCTAAGTTATCTTCTGGATACAGAGAACTGCCAATTATATTCCCTCTGCATCCTCTAATCATACAAGCTCGTTGTGAGAGACAGAGCAAGTGATGCATTATTTCTATTGAACATAAGCTGAGTGCAAATTAGCAATAGTCTGTACTCTGAATCAAACAAGATTGATGAAAGAAAAAATAAATCCATAATGACAACAAGATGCTAGCTCATTTTGTCATTTTTATCATCGGAACAGTGGGATTTTACTTTACAAACAAGGTTACCTCGCCCATGGCCAATGCCTCTTTCCTTCTCATGCTGCTTTCCCTTGCTGCAAAAGAAACCAAATTTGCAGTAAAAGTTAGAGCAATTCATTTTAGAGACTTTAATTACTACCGGCTTCCACACGATCACCAAGAAAAAAAAATCCTTAACAAAAAGTAGATATTTCTCTTAAGAAAAGATCAGTTTCCTTGTAGTTTCCGCAGTGCCCATGTTCTAAGGATTTCAGAAATGGAATCACTCGTTAGTTAGATTTTAACCCAAAATGTAACGAACTGCTCAGCATACTGCAGCTTGTAACCCAAATGCAAAAATAAACCAAGCATACTTTTGTTGGTTGAAGTATTCTAGAATGGAACTCACTCGTTTCTCCTCTTCCATCTTGGCCTTGATGTAAGAGTAGGTCGCCACTCCGGCAATTGCAACGGCAGTTCCGATACCAGTTTGTGTTGAAATTTTGTTACCTGCAAGAAGGGAATTGTTAGGTATAATTTTGATTTTAGCATCCACAATAAAGAACAATAATAGCAGTAGTAATAGCTAAGGAAAAATATGAACAGATCAAGTGGTGGACATCTCATTACCAAAGATTACGATGGAAAAGCCAATCACAAACACACGTTTCAGCACATTGCCCACTGCGTGTGTAAGAGGTGCAACCCTCTCCAAGGTGTTGGTAGCCAACTGAAAATTCAAGAGCAAAAAATTGTTTTACAATCCTGAAAAGCAGTATTGTGAATTTGTGATAACCTTTCCAGATAAATGTTGGCTTTCCTGTGGATAAGGGTGGGAATAGAAATGGCAAGCGGTTGAATTGAAATCTATGAGTAAATGCAAAAGAAGACCACACAATTTACTTAATTCGTAGGGTCCTTCTACCATGCATGTCTTTGATCTAATCCAAAGGCATTGGAGTTAAAATGCTTCGGGCTTAATGGTTATACAAATGTCCAAAACAGTTTCTGAAACGATTTGAATGCATAGATCCCGGAACTGATATTAGCTATTCCGAAATATTTATTTACATATCCCAATCATTAGTACGAGTACCATCTCTGAATGTTTCAACACTCATGATGGAAATCTAATGCAAGCATTCAAATCACTACAAAACTCTTTTTGGAAAATTGTGCAGCTGTTAATGCTCCGAAGGCATATATTGTATAATATGCCTAATTAAATTGTATATGCAAAAAGGTCAGAAGAAAACTCATACCTGATTGTAGAGGTGATAAAACATTCCAACCCAAAAGAGGTCTGAGATGAATTTGGTTAGACCCACTTTAGCAATTCCATCACTAAAGCCATGCTTGATCAGTTGGGGTCCCTCGAACTGCAACAAACGTGACACAAATAAGGAGAGGTTTTATGGAACTGAATGTTTGGGATTTTTAATCTGGTCTTTTCGATAGAAATTCTAGGGGCATCAATGCTATCATACTCACAATAATGGCAGGTGGAATGCAGACAATGAGCGCAATGATGGAAATGTAAGCATAAATATTAGTGCTGTCCATATCAGTCTGCACAGAAAAGAAGAAGTGCTTATCGATAAGCATCAAGCAGGTGGTCATATAGAACAAACAAGAACTTCACCGAATTACCATAGCTTTCTTTGAGTAGATACTCCTGTAAGTGAAGGAGATGTTGGAAATCATAGCACTAATAAAGCCAGTCCAATTAAATGAGAGCTCGGTCAATGATGCCATGGACACACCTGCATTTAATTTACAAAGGAATGTCATGCAAGATTTGTGGTACCTTATCAGCATTTTAATGATCAACATAGAGTTTCAAGTTATGCAGACAATTCAAATTGATAGGAGGATGAAGCTAATGATGAGTGGATATGATTTTGCATCCCAAATGGAACGTAAAATAATTTCAATAAGATGGGATAACATTGCAGATATAAAAGAGAGAGCTTACCAAGAACGACAGGCGCAAGCGATAGCCATAGAGTTATGGGTATTTGTTGTCCCAATATGAACTGAGAAGCAGCAGCATTGAAGAAGGGCTCAAGTGCTGCAACCAAACACAATCGACTATAGATAAGGAAACCACTCCTGAGAGGTTAGAATATTGTCCTCATAAAACAACGTTAAATAAGAAAGGAATTTCTTCCCAAAAAATTGGAAAATATAGTGCCTTCATGATGTCACCTTTTATTGTGTGAGTAAAGGAGACAGCAACCGCTGCAAATGAGACATTACTAGTCACATGACCTAATGCATGACAGACAGCAACAGGAATCAACAGCTTCAGGAGATTTGAGTCAATAGGCTGCGCGCAATACACAGCAATCAAGTAATGCATTATCAGTGCCCTTCAACTTCAATAATCCTCTTCCTAATACTATATGACGTACACATAACCAATAAGATTAGGACAGGAACACACGATTCCTACAGAACTTACTGAGCACAAAATGGATTTACAATGTCTATATCCTTAACATCATGCATTATATCACACCCCCACTACCCTCAAAAAAGATTTATAATAAAAAGTTTCAATGGAAATAGTTAGCGCAAACAAAATGAGTTTTCACATAATCAAGTCACTTCTTCCTCAAGACCATATACTATTATACAAGGAATTCTTCCCATTCCAAGGACATGCCATGCTTCCCTTAAATAACCAAACCAGGAAACCATCCCATGTTAGAACAGGAAATAGGCATTAATCAAACGAGGCTTAACTTACAGCGCGCTTAGGAAGGCCCACAGCCCAGCTCACCAAACAGTATACCACCCCAACAAACAAATGAATCACCGACACAAAACTACATAAGACATCACCAACAAACATTCCATTAAAACACATACAGACACGTCTAACTAACTCACTACCAATTAGCAACTAAACAAATACTAGTACTTACTATGGATAGGGGAAGTAATTGTAAATCTTCTTGTTAAGTATGTTAAATATCACGTTCAAAAAGTACCTGCAAATAACCATAACCGTAATCATTCAATAAGATAAGTATCACAACTAGGGAGACCGGAAGTTTGACCCTTGTTAGTTGAAGTCACGTGAATATTGTTCAGTGAAGAGAAATTGAAGTCACGGGATTCTACGTACATACCACATGAAGAAGAAAAAACCGGTAACAAGAGCTGGATATTTGTCGAAAAACCCAACCGGAGCCACCTTCCCATCCCTGCAAAAACACCGAGTCAAAAACACGAACAAGACCGACTCAGAGTTCGACACGGAGCGCGTCGACCGAGTCGGAATGGAGGAAACGGACCTCACCCGGAGGAATCACTTCCTTCTGCAGGAGACGAAGCCGCTGCCATAACCGGCCGGAGAATCTCCTTCCTTGCGGTAACCGGATAAGATGCTTCTAGAAGAAGAGACGGCCGAAGTTGCCTTCCCCATATCAGATTCCCGCCCTCACTGACTGCTCCGATCGGTTTGATTGACAAGAGGCTGCAACTAGTGTTACCGTTGCTCTCTCGCAGTGGCCTACGCACGTGAGCGACGGTGGTGGCACGAGACAAGACGCGTGACTCCATTGCTGGACTTTGAGAGAGAGGAAAATGTGATAGTGGTAGCTAGAGTGAGCTCGTAAAACCGTTTGTTTTTCTGGCTCTGGAAGAGCGGTTAATTTCCTCTTGCTCTGCTTTTCAAGTTACTCTTTAATCCTGTGCTTCGGGGAGCACAATATTACAATGTGCTACCGTTGGATTGGTGCACTCGAGAATCAAGGGGATCTCGGATCAGAGTTACAAGATATGATCAACGGCGGGACGTGCTTGAGAGTTAAGTAGGAATACGGGAACTTTCTGTAGAAATAATGGAGGGAGATTTTTTTTTAATTTAGTTTTAAAGTATTTTTGTGAGGGAGATTTATTGTGGTTGAAGATGGTTGGAAGAGGTAATGTTGTCAAGGAGGGGTGATGGGGGCGGGGCCCATCTTATCTAGAGTGAGGGGTTTGGGAGAATTTGAGGATACGGGGAGATGCTTGTCCACTCGAGCTGGTCTATCTCTTTTACAAATCTCTTATCATTTATTTTTAAAATTTTTTTTTAATATTAATATATTAAAAAAATTTTAAAATTAATTTAATATAAAAAATTAAAATCTTTCATAAACATTGTTAGATTATGCTTTTAAACACACTTATAATGCCATGACACATGAGATGGTTGAAACGGTTTAAAATTATTATTTTTTATTTTTTATGAATTTTCAACAGAAAATAAAAAAGAAAAAAATGTTATTATTTAATAAATGAATTTCAGTATAATAATTCACTAAATAAAGTTTGAGTTATCAGTCGGTTGGGTTGGTGAGTTTAGAAGTTGATGGTTAACCAGAATTTTAATTGTTAATTTTTTTTAAAAAGCATATTATTTAGATAAATAAAAAATAATTTAACATGAAAAATAAAGTTGACATGAGAATATTTTATTACCATGCTTATTAATACGGTGTGTGGAATCTTCATATGTTCATAGGTTGAGCAAGTTTGACAGGCATGCCTCAGTAGATTTTAATGGATTGGTTTATACAAAATTTTCAAACTGGTTTAACAAATTTTCAATTTTTTTCTTAAAAATCTAATTTATCTAGCGAAAAATTCATGCCACATTGCACCGCACTCACAATTCACTAAGAATTTCAATAGTTTTTTTCTTTTTTTACCACCTAATCCTTTTTTTTTTTCAATGACATT
>Ga0325404_1000783_pt1 | contig 32331 bp, 20 predicted proteins | sample PopdelMetagenome_18_FD_205664 | JGI IMG/M metagenome (GOLD analysis project Ga0325404, IMG submission 205664) | Populus deltoides microbial communities from Bellville, Georgia, United States - Xylem-Control-R1 | ecosystem: Host-associated > Plants > Phyllosphere > Stem > Wood/Secondary xylem...
GAGAAGCGAAAGGGTTAATACAACACAGTTGCAACCTTACAAGATTGATTTCCAGATGTTTTGAGAAAACATACAACATCATTCTATGTTACAATAACTTTTAATACTTAATTTTAACCATCTTAATCTATCTCATCGTATTCAGGATTTTGTTTCCTTTTGTTAATTTTAGGCTTGTGCCTTTTCGGTATTACCTCTTGTGAGGGCAAAACCCTCTCTCTCTCTCTCTCTCTCTCTCTCTCTCTCTCTCTCTCTCTCTCTCTCTATATATATATATATATATATATATATATATATATATATATATAAAGGGTTTTGATTCACAAGAGTATATGTTCAAGTGCTAGGAGAGTATACAGGTGCGTGACATAAAGAAAGAGAAATCTAAACCCTCTAGGAGGAGAACTAGAGAAGAAATTACCAAATGCAAATCCTCGACAACTTGTTGCATCTCTTGAAGTGTTTTGGTTCATATGCATGTAATCCCCAAAACGGATAGTTCAACATTTAAATCTTGGGATTTCCTTTAAAAATTCCTTTGATTTCAATTTTGACATACATTAAAATCATAATGCTCATTCATTCTGAATTTGTTTTTGTTTAAATTTAAGTAATATTATTGAACATGAAGGCATCCTAATTAATCCATAGCAGTGAATGTCCCCAGCTAGCTAGCCAGTAATTTTTGACAATGTGTTGAGCTTGTTTAATTAAATTTTTTTCCAACTGCATGTGAAAGGATATATGCATTCTGCTACATTTAGTCCCAATAGTTTGTTAACAGTGCATTAAGTTTCAGCTTTGACAAACAATTTCATTTTAGCGTGTTCATATTATGGAGTGGTTTTGTGTAAACCAATAATGTTTGCATAATCTAAACCGTTGAAATGGTTACAGTTTCTTTTAAAAATCATTACTCAAACTACCATAAAATTAGCAAATTCAACAAAAAATATTCAATCTTAATATCCAACGAAAGTAGCAACGAAACATTTCCATTGGAATTTCTAACATAGTAAAGGAAAAAAAAAAAAATTCTATCAGGAAATATTCTATTGAAAATTTTACACGTCAATATTTTTCAACGGATATTTCATTAGCAAATTTAAATGAATTAAAACCCAAAACTCTCTTGACTCTTCCCTTTTCTTTTCATCTTAAAAAAAAATAAAAATAACCCCTCCTTATTTTCTCATAAATACAACCACCATCCTAAAAAATTCAGCCACCCCAAATTAACCACTAGCATCGACCTATATTTATCAATGGTGTTAGCATCCCTGATCTCTTGGTTTAATTTATTGTAAAACTTTGCGACACCAAGTAAATAAACATATTTTTTTAAATCTATTTATATTTTAGGTTAATTTATTAAAAAAATTATAGTATTTTTATTTATATATTTAAGTATTTTACAACTTTTTCCTAGAGAATTTTATTGTATTAATATATGATTTGTATGTTAGGATTTTTTTTGGATTTAAGAGAAATTCATTTTATTTGTCATTTTATGAAATTGAGTTTAATTTTATAACTTAGGTATGTTATTATTAAAAAAATAATGAGTTATTTAATGGCGGTGCCACTTACATTTTGTGAAGTTAGAAATTTGAGGAAATTTAGGGAAATTGATAATAATTAAAAGGTATAAATTTAGATTGAATAAGTTTAAATTAAATAAATAATGAATAGTTAGTTGAGTTCTTATTATTTGTTGTTAGTTTTATTAATGTTTAGTTCATATTTTGATGCAAAATTGGTTTTGTATAGAAATGATAATTAGTTATTGGATTATGAATTTATTTTTGATAAAAATTCTAATTTTGAATTGACAGTTATATTATTAATAAATATTGTTATCAATATTCTATAAAGATTTTATAATTAATGAATTATTATTGTTCTTAGATGTATCAAGATTTTCCTGAAGGGTTGTATAGACAAAATTATCTTAAAAAAATTGAGGGTTTTTATTAATTTCATACTTTTTAATTTAAAAAATATTAGTGACGGTGAAACTAAATGTTCATGTGTAAAGTGTAAGAATATAAAGTTTTACTATAAAGATGTGACGATACATCCACTTAAAAAAGATTTGTCGAGAAATAATTATATTAATTTGCACACAAATTAAGAACCATGTGTTTATTATGAAACCATGTTAGAAATGATAGGTGACTCAACTTTTAATTCTAGCAATATGAAAAAAGAAGCTATCGATAAAAACACTAACGGAACTTAAATCGTCAACAAGCAACTTGTTGATAACATGTTTTCATAATAAACATGTTTTCGTTGGCAATTCCATTAATATTGTAATTATCGATGATAAGTTTTTTTAAATATCAATGGAATATCTTATTGGTATAAAAACAAAACGGCATCAATCATGTATTTAAATAATTATCCAATATTGAACACAATTCCTAAATATCAAATTAAATTCAATGATGTGGATTTTAAAAACATTATCTAGTAAATTAGAAGATAAAAATAGAAAAGAGTAGCATAGAAGTAGAAGGGCATCCTTACCACATGACCATTCAAAACCAGCTGTTCCAGCAGAGCATTTCTTCTAGCATTTTTGGAAGTCATCAGCGCACTGATGTTGCGATATTGAGCGAGCTGTTTTTGCAACTGAGTTGCTTTTGCCTTTGATTTGACTTTCTGTAACAGCAGCTTATGATTTTTTCTTTGATGTTCTTTAATCCTTTCCTGGGCTTCATTTATCTTACGCTGCACAAAAATATATATTTAGAAAAGAAAATAGAGTAATTATATATAAGGAGAATATTTACAGAAATAATACAAAGGAGAATATATAAGAGAATATATACCTTCCTTTTTTCACGACATTTTTTGTCAGCTATCCTTTTCTTTTCTCGCATATCAGTTAAGCCAGAACTTCCTGCAAGTTGAAGATTCATGGATGCGTTCTCTCTAGAGAAAGTACCTGCATCTATATATATATATATAGACACACACATTTCTATTCAGTTTCTAGTGAACATGTTTACTTGAACAGCAATTGAACTCTAGAAGAACAAAACCCTTATTAGGGGATGCATATCAGATTGCTAAGACAAACACACACACACACACACAAACATAAAGGTACGTACGTAAGAAGCACTGGGTAGAGCCTGTGGAAGCCAATGATGAAGACGTTCATGCATATCTTTATGGATGAGGTGAAGACTTAATTAGAGTTAGGTGGTGATTGATAATCGTCATATTTTTTAAACAGATTAATTTTGAGAATACACAAGCAACCCATGCAATTACCTAAAGTTGCTTTCAGGAATTAGGAGACTTGGAATTGGAAATAAAATTAAGAGAGAGAAATTAATTTTAATGTACATTAAGTGAGAAATAGATAGATCAATATGCTAGATCATATATATGAAGGATTATTAATTATCAACTATTTTATTTTTTATTTTATTTTATTTCTAATAAAAAAATTATTATCAATAGCAAAACTTTTACTTATGGTGCCGAATTTCTTATTCTCAAAACTGTCTACAACTTGTAAAAATATATTTGTAAAATTCATATAATTCGAGCTAACGTGAACTTTGGGGCATCAACTTCTTGTTGTTGTTCTGTTTGTTTGTTTAGTTTATTTATGTTTTTTTAATTTTTTTTAAATTAATTTTTTTTATTATTTTAAATTGTTATAATGTGTTGATATTAAAAATAAATTTTATAAAATATTTTTTTATTTTAATTTATTTCTAAATAAAAAATACTTCAAAAAACAACATTTATCGTAATATCAAACACCACAATCTAGCTCTACTTTTTAAGATTTGACTTTATAAAAGGAAATGAACATTAATTCTTTCAATATAAAAGAATGTACTCCTCTCTTATAAAAATATAGAATTTATGAATTATTTTTATACTGGTCTCATAGATTTTTATGAGAGGCCATGGATTATAAATATACATGTACAATTTATAAATATTAAAAATTAAAAAAATACACTAAAAAAAAATATTGTTCTTCATGCCACTCTTCATTAAGAGACAAATCACTATAGAATGCCTAGAATGCCAATGTGATTTATTTATTTTTAGTCCCTCTTCTTCTTTTCTTTTTCTTTTGATTACACCTTTATAAACCTAAATTGATGGCAAATTAAAGTACATTTAAGAAAGGGCAACATTCAAAAATAGAGGACCACGTTGAAAAACAGCAAAAAGATATGTTTTTTTTCTAAATTTTGAGCTAAACGCATACTTTAGTCCTCTAACTTTTTAAATTATAAATTTTCAATCCTTAAGAATTTATGAAATTCAAATTTGATCCCAACCTTCCTTTTTCTTATTTTTCTCGTCCTTGGTTTAAGAGGAGAAAGAAAAAGTAATCAAATTCCAATTATAGAGAAAGAAAGTTTTGGCTGACATCGATTCCGACCACAAAAACAGGTGATTTGGATGTTAATAAGTTTTTTTGGATGGAGAGAGTTTATCTAAGGTATTTCCCCCCTAGACTTGTCTGAAATAATAGATTTAGAACTAAAAAAATAGTTTCAGGTTGATTATGGATTTTAGATATAATTCTTGGGTTGTTAGGGGCTATAAATATGTTTTACAAGGTATTTAAGGTTTTGTATTTTTCTTTTATCAAAATGTGGTTAAAATAGATTTTTCTTAGTTTTAAGTAAACTAACCTGATTTTTCAGTGACTAGAGGTTGTTGGAATCTGAGCAAGAAAGGCTCGCCTATAATTTTTTTTCAAAGAATTAAAAAATGGATAACTATCATCTATTTCTTAAAAAAAATTAAAAAAATAAGGATCAATCACGTAAGCTGTTTCAAATCCGAGCACTTGGGCCTTTATTCCTGTTAAATTTCAACTACATATAGAAATTTTTAATAGAGCATTTGTTTCATATACTGGCATTAATCAAATGTATAATTTAATCTGTTATTTCATTACCATATATTTTAAAATCATCATTTATCAATATGATGAAATTTATTTCATATAAAATATAAGATATTTTACATTTCCACAAAATAAACGCCGTATTGACTCCAGTTATATATTTTAGAGTTTTCTAAAGTATTAAAACAGGCATTAAATGGTTGTTTGTTTATTGTTATTATAGAAATTCATGCCATCAAAACAATGTAATAGATATACTTTTTTTCTAGGTGGAACTGAACTTACTGCTCGTGATCGGGGCTTGGTTCATTTCTCGTTTAAGCCCATTAAGCCCATCATGACCCATTGATATTTCTCCAAAAGTATTGATCTGCAAAACAATGAAAACAAAGCATAGCTTAACACTATGTGACCCGCCGCGATGCTGTGGGTAGAATTCTTTTTATTTTTTTTTTCAAAAAAATGAATATATTACTTTTTTATTGTGTTTTTAAATATTTTTTTAAAAAAATTATAAATCAAAAAAATTTATACGCACATCAGCATTTGCATCTGGAAAACCGGCATGCGCGCTTGCCCCCTGCACGTCAGTATTTTGTCCTGCATTATTGTCCTCCAACAGGCTAACAATTTTTCTATATTCCTCATATACAGTGACCTCCAACTGATTTTCTTGCCATTCTAACTTGTCATTTTCACGCTCTAATTCACCAGAAATTTTGTCCAGACTTTCGAGCTCTTTCATAATCTCATCCTCCTTTTGCTGCACAATAAATAGAAAAAGGAAGTTGATACTAGTCACGAAGGAAAGAAAAGAAAGAGCACCAATTAAGGAATAGGAAGAGGTAGGAGTAATAGCTAGTCATTATACCTTCCTTTTATTGTTGCATCTCTTATCAATTTCGCTCTTGCTTTGTCTTTTCTGATCATTGCTTTTAACTCTTCCTTCTATAGGTGGAGCTGATGGGCAGGGTGTTCGATGATTCACGGATGAGATCTCCCCTGCGATAGTTCTGCGGCCTGCGTGCAGTTTGAGTTTCCAATTAAGGTTTTAGCTTGAGCTGCGTTTAAACTAAGAAGAAAACCTTTAAAAACTTGCGTTAAGGAATAAGGATGCCAATGAGAGCTTCAAGCAGGTGCTGTATATGTGTATAGTAAGAATTCAAGGAACCATCCTTCATTTGTTTTTTTTTTTTTATCCTTCCTTTATTTTCCCCCTCTGCATATGATTTTCGTTTTTTCCTGGCTACTTACTGTATAGAAATCTCTCAGGACACTGCACCTCCTACCTTAATAATACGTGTCTTCAATAAGGAAAATTATCAATAAGTTCATTTTTGAATTTTTATTCCAAAAAACTTCAATTCTTTAAACATTTTCTAAATGAACCATCAAAACATGAAATGTCAACTAAAAATTTTAACCTTTTGTTTTTGGAAAAAAAAACACACTAAATCTTCGAAACAAATTTATTGCCTCACTGATGAAAGAAAATTGAGTTAAAAAGAGAACCCTGACAATTGACATGCTATGGAGAAATAAAAGATGATGATATATGAATTATTTTTTCAGCAGAAAGTAAGGATAGTTGTGCTTGAGTATAATTATTACTCTTAATAAATTTATGGCTGCGAAGGAGAGAATGAATTGAAGATTGATAATGTAAGATGCTAGAGGGTACCAATGAAGAAAGTACGTGAAAAATTAAATGTTTTTGGAAAGAAAATATTAAATATGAACTTATTGGTCAATAAATATACAATAGGAAATTTTGTTGTTTTGCTTATTAAAAATGAACTTGTTGATGAGTTTCCTTTTCAATAATAAAAATAAGGCTTGTAGCTCACAGCTAGAAAATTTTTATTCACGCAATTGTGCGTTTAGAAATAAGATTAAAAAAAAAAACTATATTATAAACAAAAAAATTCATTTCAATCTTCTCTCATCTTAAATTTTAAATGTTCTGACATCTTAAAAAGCAATCATGAAACCTATCCATCTTACTTTAATCCCACTGCAACTGATCTGGAGATAATAAGATATAGGTTGATCAAATGTTTAAAAGAAAAAGGTAAAGTCCTTGATATACTCTCTAGTCCCGGAACATGGAATGTCGATGGTTCCTCTTTGGTTAGGAAAGCCGAAAACAAAGGGAATTGGTGGCGTTTTTAAGTGTGTTTTCTCATGAACAATTGGTGCAAAAGAGTCAAATGAAGCTGGAGTATTTGCAATCAAGAACGCAGTTAAAATCAGCTGTGGGGAATGGGTTATAGAGTCGGATTCAAAGAAGAGGAACAAGAGAGTGCGTGGTCTAGATGGGTTTGATGTTAAAAATAAGAAATGATGATCATATATAATTTATTACAGCTACGCCTTTCTTTTAAGCTCAAAATCAAACCTGCAGGCTGCAGATAAATATTGATCTAAAGATATAAACACACGTACCTTCGAGTTCTTGGCCAGATGGATCCAGCTCGATCGTGTTGGCTTCCATAGCTTGCTAGAATGGAAAATTAAGTAAAGGACGACGTAAGAAAGAAAGGCTAGCCAATATTCAGAGAAAGTAGGGAAGATGTGAATTTCATACGGAGACTAAGAGTGTCAATATAAAGATGAAAGCTGCGAGGAGACATCTTGGAGACATTGTTCGAGATCGACACCCCGAGGACCAAGAGACATCTCGGAGACTTTGTTCGATATCGACTAACCTATGGTTTCAATGATTGAAGCCGTGAAAAAAAACATTCATGGACTTTTCTTGGGGTAAATAACGGGCCAAGAGGAGACATCTTGGAGACATTGTTCGAGATCGACACCCCGAGGACCAAGAGACATCTCGGAGACTTTGTTCGATATCAACGAAACCTAAGGTTTCAATGATTGAAGCCATGAAAAAAAACATTCATGGACTTTTCTTTGCGTAAATAACGGGCCAAGGCCCAAATAAAAAGGCCCGTATGAGGGTTTGGTCTCGAAATGAAATTTTATTGTTCAATTCTGGCCACATGAAAACCTTGAGGGTTAATGCTGAGCAGTTCAGTACAGAAATCTCAGACTAGTTAACGAAAGAGAAGGGACATAGTCAGAGGAAACCTTTGTTTTTTCTCCTCTCTTTTTTATTTGATTTTGCAAGAACGAAACGGCTAAACATCAGATAAAAGTAGTTCTTTATGAGCCAAGTTTTCAATATAGACTTGTACGTACCTTAATTATCATGCTCCAGTGTTGTCCGGACCTCATCTCTTTTCTTGCTGCTTGTCATCCATCAATCATGTATGCAACTCCACCGCTGAAATCTTCAAGTTGCAAGTTTTGAATCACGCCTGGATTATGCATTTTAAACTGCTATAGTTAAACTCCAGCATCTCTGCTGCTGCTCTCTTTTTTCTTGCCTTAACCTGTGTGCATTTTCAATCAAGGGAAGGACAAATCAAAGTTAGAAACAAGAGAATTGGAGAGAAATAAAATTTTAGAGGTTGAGCTGTATATTACTTGCATATTCTCAAGAATGGCACCAGCAGAAACCTGGATTTTTTTTTCATCAAAAAAGAAGAAGAAGAAAGCAACCTGAATATTTGAGTTAGTGATAAAAGTGAACAGATCGTCCACACAAAAAACTAGTACCAGTACCGGGGTAGATTATAAGTGGCTGCAAGGAGATATCACAGTCACAGACAAAATAAATTAAAAAAAAACCATTGACGAAAGACTTTAATAAAGAATGACTACGAGTCCACCATTTGAAGGCCCACCATCCATATAGTTTTTTTATTTTATTTATCCGTATAGCTTAAATAATTCAATAAGAGAATTTGAAACCGTGATTTCCAAGTGCAAAACATCATTTATCGAGACTCAGAAAACCAAAGCTCTGTTCACATAATTAAATGCAAGAAAAGATTCATTTTAGAACTTGGTAACCATCTTGCTTGAGAAAAATTCATGTTCTTACTTCTCAAATCCCTACCTCTCCCAAATACTTAACATCAGGTGCTGGATCAACTATACATCCCAGTCATACATTCATAGATCAAGATAATATAATATGTATCTGCTCTCAATGAGCTCATTAAATATCTGCATTTGAGTACCTGCACAAGAAGAGGAACAAGGTAACAAGCTGGGGAAGGAAAAATGAATCATATTATATCGTTACGTTGAATGTATTTGAATCAAGTTGAACAGCATACATGAACATAGAACCAAATACAGATGCATGCTTAAATTTTCTTTATTTTTAAGTTGTAGATATGTTTGTGCTCAAATGCTACTTGACACTGGCAATATTCCTCAACATTCGTTGTTGTTCTCGTTTGCATTGGAATCTCTACAGTATTAGAATATATTTGGCAATGTGGTAGCGGTTGTTTTTCAAATAACTTTTAGTGCCGAAATGCATTCAAATAATTTTTTTTATTTTTTAAAAATTATTTTTGACATCAGCACATCAAAACGATCCAAAACATACAAACCATATTAAATTTTAATAAAAAAAAATTAAATTTTTTGAAAACACAGTTTGCATCGTGTTCCCAAACAGTGTATTGGATCAAATTTTTTAATGTAAAAAAACATTCAAGCATTGCGAGCATGTTTTTTTTTAAATAATCATGAATAAAAAATATGTTTTATATTAAAAGATATTATTTTTAAATATCAATTTTTTTTTCAAATATTAAGATAATGATACATTGTGATAAAAAAACTAAATAAAAAAAAAAAGAAGATTGAGTTGTTGGAGGTTGAAATTAAATAGAAATACTTTATTAAAAATGAACTGAATCAACATGTGTCAATTGACCAAACCTGCTACTCAAGTTATAAGACTGAAATAACTTCATAAAAAGCAAATAAAAAAAATTACAAAGTTGAATTTTCTAAAAGAAATTTTTTTTTTTCACAATTAGATCAGAGTCAACCTACTAAACCCATAACTCTGTCATGAGATCAGGATAACGCTGTAGAAAGTATAAAAAAATCATAAAACTTAATTTCTAACAAATCCATATTCCATTGAAGGGTGAAATAAAAAAAATCAATTAAAAAATATAGCCCCAAAACAACTTGAATTAATATGGATCACTTTGTTAAACTTGTAACTTGGATTATGATTTTAAGATAAATTCATAAAAAACAAATCAAAAAAAATTACAAAGTATTACTCCAGTAAATATATAATATCAAATGTTGAAATAAAGGAAACCATGTGATTAATATACATATAATCCAACAAAATAAATAAATAAATTATGAAGCATAATTTTTAAAAAAACTTAATATGAAATAATAAAATAAAAAAATATTAAATTATTGAATAATAAAATTAAAAAAAAAACATAAAACACCATTTCAATTACTAATATTTTACGTCTTTGTCTAAATAATAAGCCACATCCTTTAGTATTTTGTTATTATTATTATTATTATTATTATTATTATTGTTATTATTGTTGTTAAAATGAGTTCCTAAAAAAATTCAGTTAATTACCCAAATTATCGTGTTCTTAGAAATTCTTAAAAATCAGTTAACTAAATTGATTAGGAAAATTTAGATAATTCAAGGTTTTATTGAATATATCATTCTTATAAATATAATAATTAGTTAGTTAAACAAATTCAATAATATTTCTATTAAACTAAATTTGCATATAAAACATGACCCCCAACTATTTTCTCAATCGCTGTTGAAGATTAAATAGATTTTAAAAAATCTTATAATAATTTTATTTTAAAGATTTTTTATTTAAAAATATATTAAAATAATATTTTTTAAATTATTTTAAAAGATAAAATAAAAAAAGATATTAATTAAAAAAATTCAAAGAAAAAAAAGAAAAAAAAAGAATTAAAGCACTATTCAAACGTAGAGTGTTATGTGAGGAGGGGTACACTAAAACCCCTTACCTTTTAATTTATAGATAATTAAACTTTGTTTGATAGCGTTATTAGCTTAGCCGAAGTTGAATTTTATTTTAAATTGTTTTGAAAACTGACCTGGATAAATTTGAACAACCTGATAAATTAATTTATGACCTGATTGATTTGAATAAATTTAGATGAGATTTGGCTGCTCTAATAATTTTATTTTAAATTTTTATCCAAATAAATAACATTTTATTTTTTTAATTTTATAAAAAAATAATATCATTTTAATTTTATAATTGCAAAACGATATAATTTTGAGATACATCTGCAAACCCACGACCCAGCCTTGCACCGACCAAACTCTAGACCAAATGTAATAACTACAATGGATAAAGACACGCCACGTGTAATCTTGCATATTCTGAAGGCTTCGTTTTGATTGGCATTCTACGCGGGCGGCGGGCCATTAGCTTTGATAGTTTTCCCGGGCTTTTGAGGTATGTAACCCCCAACCATGTTATCGGGCTCAAAGCCCATGTGTTTTTAAGACATCCTGTGCGCTGTCTGCTCTCACGTGTCCGCAATCGCCACCAAGCAACAGAGGAGGAGAATTGCAGAAGAAGAAAGGCATCAATTACCAATTACCATATAATTGGTAATTGATTAAGAGTTTTATAAACTTTAAGAAGTAGATTTAATGGTTAAAGAGATTTTGTTTTTTAATTTTTCAATTCTAATTGTCGATTTAATTTTTGAAGCAATCAAAAAGACGAGCAAATCAATAAATAGCTAAAAGGTTTCGTGTAATTTCATCAGTAATTCCTTTATATTAATGATACGCGAGATAATTAATTTTAATTCTAAAAACTTCAATTTAACCACACAACATAACTTATTAGCATCAGAGTACTTCCAAACTCAAAATAAAGAAATTAAAACAAACAAGAGAAGCCATGATAGTATCTCCCAAAATCTTCAAGAAAAACTAGAAAGAAAAAGTAACGCCTGTAAACAATCTTCCAGTCCCTCTCCTCACCATTCAGCTGCTTGTTGTCTCCAATTCCCGAGCTTCTTTGTTGTCAAAACACAATAAGTCACTAGGACTAAAGGTTAGATCATCAATTAGCTCCAGACCCTGGTTCTCCTACATATGTAAAATTTAGAATTATCAATTAGAGCACGAATACTCCTGACCATCTTAATTTGTCTCATCTTTGTGGACAAGTACAACAAGGTTATAGAAAGAGGTAATATTCATTCATGTCAGCACAATCTTGTTTGCTACTGGCCTATATGCACGATCCTTTAAGTTCTATATATTTTACATCTCTTTTTTCTTCATAATAATCGATCCCATTAAGTTGGTTTTTCAATCCCATTAAGTATTTAAAGAGAGTTTTATCAGAGAGTTTATTTTTTTCTTTTTTTTCTTCTGCCTCCCCTACCGTAATGTTTCTCCTAAATATACCAAAGATTCAGCTCTATTTAAACTTAAGTTTTGATTTTAAAAAAGATTAAAGAAATAAGTAAGTATCGTAAAATGGAGACATACATGTGCCAACCCTTGGAGGACATGTGATTGAGGCAGCCCCAATGACTCCATGGCCGGGTCTCCAGACTGATAAACTGGTGGGTGATGAACAGGTAGCCCTGCCTCTCCAGTGCCAAATGTGTTGTCCGGAGTCATTTCAAATGGGAGCTGCAAATACAAAATTTTTGTACAAAGTTACAAATAGTGATTTATATATAAAGAGAAAAGAAAAACGAGTTAATGTTCGGTTAAAAGTGTTTTTACATTATTAGTAGAGGATCAAAATGTGTGCAGAGATATATTTAATGTATTGTTTTTGCAATCAAGCCCCTTTGTGAGTACTTTTTAATCATATAATAGTTTATTCTTATGTGATGCTTGTAATGTGTTACAATTTAAAAAACTACACAAGTGTTTGGTTTCAAAATCCAAAATCTATATCTATACATATAGAACTATTATTTTGGGGCTATTAATTAATGACAAGAACAACATGAATATGTGTATTATTCTTCCCGGTCTCCACACACAAAAACTATCATCCATCTTCAAGAAGAGACCGCGTGTTGATAAGTGTGCTTCCCTGACTAATTTTTTTGCAACTGTAATTTTTTCGTTGGAAAAAGGAATTATTAGGTTTATTGTGAATTATGATTACGGGGAAGTAAAAGGGTTAATGCAGCGCAGTTGTAGCCTTGCTTGCTTGATTTTTTTTTTTGAATAAAATGTAATATATATTAAAGATTAAAAGTAACAAAGCCGGGAGACTAGTAAGTCAAGATTACAAACATGCATAATCTAATGGGAATATACTCCTAAGAAAAACTAAATAAACAAACATATACAAATAATTATAATTAAAAGTAACTTGCATGATTGATTTTGAGATGTTTTGAGAGTACGTACAACCAAAAAAACAAATGATCTCTTAGTTCCATGTTATAACCAGTACAAAGAAGACAGTCACTATTAATTCTTCTAATTATCTTAATTTGTCTCATCTTTGTGAACAATCTAATGAGTAAGAGGAAACTACAGTAAATAATCGTACCTGTGTGTTGACAGGTATTGTGCTTCCTTGACCAAGGTTTTGCAACTGACATTTTTTATAGGTAAAAGAAATTATTAGATTGATTGTGATACATGATAATGGAAGAAGTAAAAGGGTTAGTGCAACATAATTGCAGCCTTGCAGAATTGATTCCCAAATGTTTTGAGAAAATATACAACTAAAAAAAAATGATCCTTACAATTTTTTCATTACAGTCACTATTTTTTTTTCCACCATCTTAATTTATCTCATCTTATTCAGGGATTTGTTTCATGTAGTTTTGGGCTTGTGCCTTTTCTGTATTAGCTCTGGTGTGGGCAGAACCCTTTTCTTTCTCTCTTGATTTATGAATACTTTTCATTTATCAAAAAAAGAAAAAAGAAAAAACAAGTCAATATTCTGTAAAAACATATGGTTGTACGGTTTTACAAGAAGCAATTCATTAGTCAGGACAATTCGGGACAAGCCTTTCCCATCTACAGTGCCTTCCCGAATATAGATCAGGTGCTTAGAGATCAGCTGTTGGAACCGGTGGCAGATGAGGAAGTTAGGAAGGCATTGTTTGATATGAAGTCCTGTAAAGCTCCTGGGCCGGATGGTTATCAACCGTATTTCTACCGGTCTCAATGGCATGTCATTGGGGGATCAGTTTGTAGATTCACTAGACAAATTTTTGAAGTCACAATAGACATTGCTGCCATTAATCAGTCCTTTTTGGTATTAATCCCCAAGGTCCCACATCCAGAATTCCCACACCAGTTTAGACCGATCGGTCTATGCAATGTTAACTTTAAAGTTTTGACAAAACTTACTGTTCACCGACTAAGGTATTCAACCTTTCTTGTAGCAAACTTGCATTTTAACTTCTTAGCATATAATTGATGCTTAACTAAGGTCTCTAACATCCTTTTTAGATGCCTAAAGTGCTTATTTTTAGTTTGACTGTATACTAAGATATCATAAAAAAAAACTAAAATAAACTTTATTAGAAAAGGCTTATTTTCACTTTTAGTTGGGGCTGATATTGGTATTCATCATTGGGTTACTATAGCATCAGACCTTAAACTCCTCTTTGCTAGACTGAGGTTTTCCCCTTGCATTTTAGCAAGCCTATATGCAACCATCAAATTTGAAGGATTAAGCATTCGTACGATAATCTTGATTTCATCTTATAATCCTCCCCAAAAACAACTCAACTTATGAGCATATAATAATCCTTTTAAATTAATTAAGGCCTTTATGGGGTCATTATATGTAGAAGGCCCAAATTGAATCTGTAAAGCCTTCACAAATGATCATTGCCCTTTAATTCTATTTAGCTTCTTGCATGACTATGGATGACGTCCTTTTCGTTTTTTGGACTATTGGACTCAGTACCCAAATTTCAAGCACATTATTGAAAACTTCTGGAATGATGCATGCTCCCTTCACCCTAGCCGCTTTAAATTTCTCAAAAAGCTCAATCATATTGCAGTCAAATTGAGGCAATGGAATAAGCTTGAATTTGGACATCAAGAAGCTGCCCTTCCACGAACCTTTTCAGCTATCAACATACTAGAGGAAAAATGTGAAGAAGAGGTATAATCGACCAAAAGCAGGAGCATTTAGACTTTTTGTTGAAAGACCGATGGGTTCGCAACAATCACATTGAATCTATTTGGAGGCAGAAATCAAGACAGATGTGGTGCAAATTGGGTGACAGAAATAACAAGTTTTTTCACTTGATTGCAAATTTCAGGAAGGCTAAATCATCTATCCTTAAAATCCACCATAATGACAACACTTTTGATTCTCAGCAGGGTATTAAGCAGGCTTCTGTGGATTATTTTTCTGAGCTGTATGACTCCCCATCTGAAAAAAAAGCCGCAGTTAAATCCTTTGGGTTTTAAATGCCTCTCTAAAAAATTCTTTGAATGGCTGGAGCAGGAAATCACAATGGAAGAAGTGAAGCGCAGTGCATGGGGTTGTGATGGGTCAAAATGTCCTGGACCAGATGGTTTCAACTTCAAATTCTATAGATTAGCATGGGATTTTATTGCTCAAGACATCCTCGATATAGTCTTAAGCTTCTTCAGAACAGGAAGGCTACCCAAAGGAATCAATACAACTTACGTAACTCTCCTCTCCAAGACAGTAGAACCCATAGAGTTTAAAGATTTTCGGCCCATCAGCATGATTCATGGTATCTACAAGATCATTGCTAAAATCCTTGCATCCAGACTGAAAACTGTTATGCAAAAAATCATTAGCATTAACCAATTAGCATTTATAGCAGACCGCAACATTATAAATGGCTTTATGATTACAAATGAGCTGGTGAGTGATCTAAAAAAGTGAAAAGCGACAGGTCTAATTTTCAAGATTGATTTCCATAAAGCCTTCGACTCAGTCTCCTGGGATTACCTAGATGATATCATGGGTTATATGGGGTTTGGTAGAAAATGGAGAGCCATGATTTATGAATGTCTTTCTTCATCAAAACTCTCGGTCCTCATCAATGGATCTCATTCAAAAGAATTCTCTGTTCGGGGAGGACTGCGTCAAGGAGACCCGATTTCCCCTTTTCTATTTGACATAGCTACTGAGGGCCTCTCGGTCCTCTTTCAAAGGGCATCTAGTGAGAATATTATCAAAGGGCTGCAATTTACATCAGGAATTTTCGTCAGCCATCTACAATATGCAGATGACACGTTAATATTCATCCTTGCAGATATTGATCAGTTAGTTCAAGTCAAAAGAATTTTAAGATGGTTTGCTCTGACTTCAGGCCTTCATATAAACTTCAATAAAAGCTCCATTATTGGTATCAATGTCGATGATCACTTGTGCTTGCGCTTGGCTACATCTATTTTCTGCAGATCAGACTCCCTCCCAAGCAAATATCTTGGCATGCCACTAGGAGTCAATCTATCTCGTATCTCTACATGGAAGCCAGTGATAAAGAAGTTTCATAAAAGGCTTCATATGTGGAAAGGGAGATTACTAAGCATGGCTGTTTGTTTATGTCTCATTAAAAGTGTCTTTAATTCCCTGCCTATATATTTTATGTCTGTATTCAAGATGCCATAGGCAGGCTTCTTTCATCCATCCAAAGACATTTCTTATGGTGTGGATGTACCAAGCAAAGATCTTTCTGCAAGATCCAATGCAGACTAGTGATGCGCGATAAGAAATAAGGAGGCCTCGGTGTAGGCTCCTTTATATCGAAAAACAGAGCCCTACTACTAAAATGGATTTGGAGACTCTCTTCCCCAAGTACAAGTTTGTGGAAAATGATTATCTCTTCGATGTATAATCCACCTTATGAGAATGAGATCCTAATTTTCTATAACTAACCCTCCAAGATCTGGAAGGATATTATGTCCATTGTTCAAACAGACGTTCACCACGTCTTCATGAATCATTGCAAATTCATGGTGGGGAATGGCAGTTTAACATCCTTTTGGCTAGACAACTGGATTGGTGACTACCCTCTCAAAACAGCCTTTCCTAGGCTATATCTTTTTTCTTCCTCTAAATCTACTTTGGTGGCTAGCATGGGTAGATGGAGCAATGAAATCTGGCTCTGGTCCTTACAAGGGCGCATACCTCTATTTCATTTTGAACAAGAACAACTATCACTTTTATCATCCTTGCTGGAATCTAAGCCAATGTTCTGCCACAAGATGGATAAGAAAATCTGGACCCTCAACAGCGATGGCATCTTTAGTGTAAAATCTTGCTCTAAAATGATGGATCAGCTGCTCTACGATGGTGCCAAACCATTCCAATCTTTTATTTGAATAAAACTAACCCCACCAAAAGCGCAACTTTTCCTTTGGCTCCTTGTCCAAGATAAATTAACCACAAGAGATTTTTTATTTCAGCATGACTACCTCACCCTTCAGGAGTCAAGATGAGCTTTCTGCAATAAAAGCTTGGAATCTTCAAGTCACCTCTTCGTTCACTGCCACTTTACTTGGAATATATTGATGAAACTGCTTTCTAATAGGGGCTTTTGCAGTGTTTTTCCAAAATCTGTTGATGATATGTGGTACCAATGGTCTTTTATGGTTAAAGGCGAGCAGCAGAATCTCTCATGACAACTTCTTTTCTCATGTGTTGTTTGGAATCTTTGGCTTCACTGAAATGATGTTATTTTTAATGACGCTGCCCCTAACCTTCAAATCTGTTTCTCTATGGTGCACTAAAGTATTGCTTTATGGCTGAGGCTTGATTCCAACTCTTTAGAGCTTAATATAGAGAATGTTTAGTCGGGAGGAGTTGATTTCTTATGATTTGTTTGTTCCTCTATTTGTTGCTCTCCCTTGTTTCATACAACAGTTTTTGTGCTTTCCTTTCCTCTGCTTGCTCATCTAATGTAAGTTAGGCTATTATCTTTGTAGCCTTGTTCTTAATAAAATTTCGACTATTAACAAAAAAAAAAAAGCCTTCACAAATGATTCCTAATTAGTCAAAGCACCAATTTCCTCCATTTCTTAAAACCATGCTATGACTTTTCTTTCCATGTGAAAGCTAGCAATAAACAACATGTGTTGTGGTGGGATATTATGAAAATTGAAAAAGTACCCAACTTAACGGGCCTACCCTATTAAACTTAGGAATGTCTATTCAGATTAATTTGACTTGCAATTGTTGAGACTGATCTCCTTGTTACTCCAATTCATTTATAATATGCCTATTTACAGACATATGAGGGCTATTAGGTGGAGATTCCATAAGTTTTTTTCCCCTTAAGCCATAGTTAATTGATCCATCTTAGGTGATATGTTCTATAATTGTTGTGTAAGTTCCTTTAACACACGTTGTGAATTCTAATACTATTGCTCCTCCTCCTATTGTTTCTTTATAAAAGCAATTATTTCAAGTAGCTGGGATATGCGAGTACCGTCAACCATTATGGTAGGAAAGTCTGGCTCTAATGCCAATTTTGTAATAAACCTCACAACTTTTATTATAAAATGGATTTGTTTACATTAATGAAAAGGAACAATTTTGGTGACCAATTCGAGGTGGCCAAGCCTCCAAAGTTAAAAAGAAAACAATATTGAAATCTTGCATACTTTGCCTAAGTCACTCATCTTATTAATAAGGTTTTTTTTATTCATGAATTTATACAGTTTTGAATTCAAATGAAGACTATCCTGATTGTCAGCTAATTAATAGCCTAGTCAAAAGCCACTAATGTTGTTCTTTCCTTTTTATTTAATGGATTCTTCCTTTTTGGCTAATGGAATACATTTGTCCTCCTCTTTAGTTGGCATGGTGTTATCCCATGCTTAGACAAGTTGGATCATTGGATCAAATTGACCCAGAAGACTTCAGCCTATGTTAGAATATTAGGCTGTTTATAAATTTTAACCTCTAGGCACCTGTCTTGTAGGGAAAGTACCTAAATTCAAATGGTATTTTACCTCCTTCACAAGCTGAAGAATGAGACTCTCCGCTCTAGAAAACAATATGCAATTTTTGACACATGGATTCGTGGTTTTGCTTTCAATATAAGTTATTGTACCTCTATTCAAGTAGAATTATGGGCAGCTATAATGGGATTAGAAATTTCCTGGAATATGGGAATAAAAAGCTAATACTAATCATGTATACTATAATAATCAATGCTCTAACGAAGGATCGAGATAAGATTAATACTAATCATGCCTTCATAGTTAGAGCTAAAGAACTAGTTGTTAGAGGTTGGGAAGTGAAGATCACTCCTCTATTTCGAGAGGCTAATTCGAAATGTGATTGGTTAGCTAATTCTGGTTTGGCCAAAAGTCTTTTAAACTAATATTTTTTGTTAATCAATGACCAACCCATGGGTCTATGCCTGATCTTATACCATGATATGATAGGGTCTACTTAACCTGTTTTGTGTAATTTTCAAGCTTTAAGCCTTGATTAAACAAAAAACGGTGCTAAGAGAGTATACACGTTCACATTGACATAAAGAAAGAGAAATACAAACTCTCTTTGAGGAGAACTAGAGAAGCATTTTCCAAATGCAAACCTTGACATCGTGTTTGTCATATTAAAAAAGCTAACCTTCTATCTCTTGAAGTGTACAAGTTTGTATACATTTAATCCCTTTGAGAAACTTCTGTTAGAGAATAATATAAATCATAACTTAGAGTCTCACTTAACAACTTAAGCTTTTGAGTTGAATTGGTTATTGGACATAGTATTAGAGCCTTGTTGACCAAGTGGTCATGAGTTCAAATCTCACCACCCCTATTCTATTTGATAAAAAATTAAGCACTTGGTAGTGTGTGCCTGTGCAAGTATCAAACCCAAAAGGCTTTCACTTGAATAGGTATGTTAGAGAATAATATAAATTATATCTTGGAACCTCACCTAACAACTTAAGCTATTAGATTGAGATGATTTTTTAACATGGTATCAGAGCATTGATGATCAAGCGATCACGAGTTCGAATCTCACCACCCTCATTTTATTTGAAGAAAATTAAGCACAAGATAGTGTAAGCCTATGTAGGTCTCAAGCCCAAAGAGCTTTTACTTAAAATGACGTGTTAGAGAATAATATAAATCATATCTTAGAGCTTAACCTAACAGCTTAAACTTTTGGGTTGAATTAGTTATTTAACAACTTGCTTACTATTTTTTTAAAACAATATAATATATACATTTTCTAATTTTCTAAGTTAGAAAAATGTTTTGAAACTTTAAAAAATAAATATGTTTTCTAATTTTTTATTGGAGAAAAAAAATTAAACATGAAAAAAGAAAATTTATTATGTTATAAAACATGCCCTAAGTGTGTACAACTTCGTATACATGTAATTTCAAAACGGATAGTCCAACAATTAAATCTTGGGATTTCCTTTAGAATGTTCCTTTGATTTCAATTTTAACATACATTAAAATCATATTGCTCATTCATTCTGAATTTTTAATTTAAATTTAAGTGATATGATTGAACATGAAGGCATCCTAATGAATCCACAGCAGTGAACGCTTGGAAAATGTTCCTAGCTAGCCAGTAATTTTTAACCATGTGTGGAGCTTATTTAATTATGTTTCCAACTGCATGTGAAAGGATACATGCTTTCTGCCATGTATTAATCTCACTGATTTGGTAATAGTGTATTAAGTTTCAGCTTAGACAAATCATTTCATTTCAGTGTATTCATATATATTAATTATGGAGTGGTTTTGTGTAAATCGATTATGTATGAAGAATCTAAACCATTGAAATGGTTACAATTTCTTTTAAAAATCACCACTACTCATCAATCATATATTCATGCATGAACACAACTCCAAACTATTGATTTAAATTCAATGACGTGGATTTTTAAAAACGTTATCTATCATACTTTAATAAATTAGAAGATAAAATTAGAACCAAGTACCAGAGAAATAGAAGGGCATCCTTACCATATAGTTATTGAAAAACATTTCCAGCATAGCATTTTTCGTAGCAGAAATGGAAGTCATCTGCGCACTGATGTTGCCAAGCAGAGCGAGAGTTTTTTGCAACAGACGTGCTTCCGCACTGAAGACGGCATTATCTTTATGGAATTGTACAATTTTTTCTTTAAGTATTTCAATCCTTTTCGAGGCTTCAATTACCTTATGCGAACAAAAATATATATTTAGAAAAGAAAATAGAGTAATTATATATAAGGGGAATGTGTACAGAAATAACACAAAGGAGAATATATAAAAGGATATATACCTTCTTTTTAGTTGATTTGGGGAGCGTTCGAGGATTCATGGACAAAGGGTTCTCCCTAGAGAAAGTACCTGCATATGTACACACACACACACACACACATTCAGTTTCTAGTGAACATATTTGTTTGTTTACTTGAACGGCAATTGAATTCTAGAACCCTTATTAGGAGATGCATATCAGATATTTACTAAGAGAATATATATATATATATAGCACGGGGTAAAGCCTTTGGAAGCCAATGATGACGAGCATTATACATGTTCATGCATACATTTATCGATGAAGTGAAGACTGCAAGTTAGGTGGTGACCCGTGATCGTCATATTTCTTAAACAGGTTAATTATGAGAAAACACAAGCAACCCATACAATTACCTAAAGTTTCTTTCAAGAATTAGGAGACTTGCAATTGGAAATAAAATTAAGAGAGGAAAAATAATTTTAATATACATTAAGTGAGAAATAGATTGATCAATATGCTAGATTATGTACAACAGGATTAATTATTAATTATCAATGATTTTAGTCTAATTTTTTTAATATCAAATAAAAAATATAATGATCAATAAAAAAATAGTTATGGTATCAAAAAGGCTATTGGTGAGATCACCCCCCTTTTCGCAAGCTTTATGTTACCCTTGATGTTATCTTTCATGAAATTAAAATGTATTACTCTGAGTCTTCACTTCGAAGGGAGAATAGAGATGAAGTGCTGACTTCAACTAATCTTTTGAAAAACTTGGATTTTATAGCATTTGATAACTTGTCAACTATTTTTTTGGAAATAAATGAAGAGTTGAAGGCCTTTTAAAAGAACTTAAAGTGGGAAATTGTTGACTTGCCTGAAGAAAAGATACATGTTGGATGTGATGGATCTTCACCATTATATATAAAGCCGATGGAACTATTGAATGGTGCAAAGCAAAACTTGTTGTCAAGGGATATACTCTAAACTTATAAAATTGATTATATGAAGACATTATCACCAGTGGCTAAAATGAATACTGTTCATATTCTATTATCTCTAACAACAAATCTTGACTAGCCTTTACATCGGTTTGATATAAAAAATGCATTTCTGCATGGAAATCTCTTAGAAGAAGTGTATATGGAGTTGCCCCTGATTGTAAATATATGATATGCATAATTAATGAAAAACAAATCACATCTTTTATTGTGTATGTTGATAATATGATAATGATTGGAAATGATCATGAAGAAAGGAAAACACTGTATGAGCATCTTGTCTGTAAGTTTGAGATGAAGGATCTTGAGGAATTGAAGTCAAGATCAAGGAAAGGTATTCACAAAGAGAATATGCCTTAGACTTACTAAATGAAACTGGTATGACATCCTGTAGTCCAGCTAGCACTCCTATGGAAGAAAATCTAAAACTACGTTTGCATTCATATCAAGTTTCTACTAACAACGTTATCAGATGTTGGTTGGAAAATTAATGAACCTTGCACATACTTGACCTGATTTAACTTATGTGCTAAGTATGGTTAGTCAATTTATGCACTATTCAAGCAAAGAACATATGAATATTGTCATCCATATCTTACGCTACTTAAAGTCATCTCCAAGAAAGAGAATTTTAATAACAAAAGGAGACAATTTGGATATTAACGACTATACATATGTTGATTGGACTGGGTCTACTCAAGATTAATGTTCTACATCTGGCTTTTTCATGTTTGTACGAGGGAATTTGGTTATGTGGTGAAGTTAAAAAAAGAAGAAGATAGTTGCTAGATCCAGTGCTGAAGCTGAATATAAAGAAATGAGTAAGGCAATATGCAAATTATTGTGGATCAGAAATATGATGCAAGATTTATATATTAAGCAATTCAACCCTATAAAGTTATATTGTGAAGTTATAGTGTGATAACAAGGTAACGTGTGAAATTGCTCATCATAATTCTTTTCAACATGATCGAACTAAATATGTTGAGGTTGATAGGGATTCTATCAGGGAGTAACAAGAGGAAAAATTGATTGAAGTTCTTTATCTTCCTCTTGATTGAAGTTCTTTATGTTTGATCTCAAGACTAGCTTACTGATATCCTGACCAAGACTGTGTCAAACCAAGCATTTAATGACTATCTTGACAAACTAGACACGAGTGACATTTATGCACGAGGGGAGGTTTTGATAATTATGAGTAATTATCTCCAAATTAATTCTCCAAAATTCAAGCCCCTATTTTATCTCTACTACTAGCGGTAAAGATGGACTAGAATTACTATAATTCCTGCAAACATGTGATTGTATTTCCATATAGCTAGTCAATCAGTCCTAAATTATAGGATCTAAAAGAGGGCTTTGTAAAGTGGCTATTTATGCCGGGCTAGTAACAGAGAAAAGAAACGAATTCTGCTCTTCACTAACTCTTTATTTTTACTATTTCATGCCAACAAATTAAAACAACAAAGACTATAATAGATATGTTTTTTTCTAGTTGTTACTGAACTTACTGCTCGTGATCGGGACCTCGTTCATTTCTCGTTCATTGTTAAGACCCATTGAGCTTTCTCCATTAATATTGATCTGCAAAACATTGAAAACCTGTGGTATAAACAAAGCATAGCATTACATGGTAGTCATAGCAGAAAATATGATATGGGCTCTAAGTTATCGAATGAAATGTGGCACAAGTACATAATGATAAACAAAGAGAATGAAGTGGCAAGTTTAAAAAGGCAAATGTCCTTTTTATATATGACATAATGACTGTAAATCATTGGAAAATGTTAGTAATTGCTAGAATTGGTTGTGTGATATGCTATAAATTATATTGAAGGATATGAAAATGTTGAACTTATTTATTGCAATGACCTGCGAGAGATTCTGTGCCATAATTCTGATGCTGATTAGTTTTAAGAAATGAGAATATATATGCGTGTGTATAAAGAGTTTGATTTAGAGATAATTCGATTTTGATTTTTGCATGCATGTGATATTGTAGCGATTCTGTGGAACGAATAGGCGGTAGAGGAAGAAAACGGCTGGCAAGCACGCTTTGCTTCCTGCACCTCAGTATTTTGTCCTGCAATATTGCCGAGCAACTGGCTAAGAATTCTCCTATTTTCCTCCTCCACATTGACCTCCAAGTGGTCTCTTTTCCTTTTTAATCTGTCATTTTGACGATCCAATTCACCAGAAATTTCTTCCAGACTTTTGAGCTCGTTCATAATGCCAACCTCCTGTAGCTGCACAATAAATAGAAAAGGAAGTTGATACTAGACTACTAGTCACGAGGGAAAGAAAAGAAAGAGCACCAGTCAATGAATAGGAAGATTTAGGAGTAATAGCTAGTCATTATACCTTCTTGTTCTCGCGGTGTCTCTGATCACACTTTTTTTTGTTTTCCTTCTGTTTATCGCTGAATTTAACTCTTCCTTCTATAGGTGGAGCTGATGAGCAAGGTGATCGATGATTCTCCCCTGCGATAGGACAACCTGCGTGCAGTTTGAGTTTCCAATTATGGTGTTAGCTCGAGCCGCGTTTAAACACTGGAAGAAGAAAACCTTTAAAAATTTGCGTTAAGGAATAAGGATGCCAATGAGAGCTTCAAGCAGGTGCTGTATATATGTATAGTAAGAATTCAAGGAACCATCCTTCATTTGTTTTTTATCTTTCCTTTATTTTCTCCCTCTGCATATGATTTTCTTTTTTTCCTCGCTACTTTCTGTATAGATAATCTCTCAGGACACTGTACTCTCCTACCTTAATAATATGTGTTTTCCGATAAGGAAAATTATCAAGAAGTTCATTTTTGAATTTTTATTCCAAAAAATTTCAATTTTTTAAACATTTTCTAAATTACCTATCAAAACATGAATTATCAACTAAAGCTTAAAAACTTTGTTTTTTTTTTTGTGTGGAAAAATACACTAAAATCTTCGAAACAGATTTATTGCCTCACTGATCGAAAGAAAATGAGTTAAAAAGAGAACCCTAACAATTGCCATGCTAAGGAAAAATAAAAGATGATGAGCATGCATTATAATTTTTTCAGCATAAAGTAAGGATAGTTGTGCTTGAATATAAGAATTACTCTTATTAAATTTATGGCTGTGAAGGAGAGGATGAAAGATTGATAATGTAATATGCTAGAGGGTACCAATTTAGAAAGCATATGAAAAATTAAACTTCTTTGGAAAGAAAATAATAAATATGAACTTACTAATTAGTCAATAAATATTTTGTTGTTTAGTTTATTAAAAATGAACTTGTGATCATGAGTTTCCTTTTCAATCATAATAATAATAATAATAATAATAAAAAGGTTTGTAGCTCACTACTAAAAAAAATGTATTCACGCATTTGTGCGTTTGGAAATAAAGGGGAAAACTATATTATAAACAAAAAAAAAAATCATTTCAATCCCACTACAACTGATGATCTAAAATTTTAACGTTCTGACATCTTAAGATTTTGTATGCGAAGAGAAGTTCTGATGAAATTAAAGTTATGAACAAATCTAGCAAACACGCATACTCATACAGTTGGTCGAGTCCTGGAATATAATTAGGAAAGCTGAAAACAAAGGGAATTGGTGGGTTTTTGAATTGTGTTTTCTCATGAACAATTGGTGCGAAAGAGTCAAATGAAGCTGAAGTATTTGCAATCAAGAAAGCAGTTAAAATCAGTGTTCCCTCTACTTTGGTAAATCAGGTGGAATGGCTTATAGAGTCGGATTCAAAGAGTCCGTGGTATGATGTTAAAAATAAGAAATGATGAGCATATGTAATTGATTACAGCCACACCTTTCTTTTAGCTCAAAATCAAACCTGCAGATTAATATTGATCTATAGATATAAACACACGTACCTTCAAGCTCTTGGTCAGATGGATCCGGCTCCTTCCCATCGGCTTCCATAGCTTGCTAGAATGGAAAATCAAGCAGAGAACGACGTTAACCAATATTCAGAGAAAGTAAGGAAGGTGAAGATTTCATATGGAGAAAGTGTCAATATAAAGATGAATATGCGAGGAGATATCTTGTAGACATTGGACGAGCTCGACACCCCAAGGTCTCAGTGATATCGTCGAGACTTTGTTCGATATCGACTAACCAAAGGTCTCAATTATTGAAAAAAAAAGAACCAAACAAAACAAAAAAAAATATTAATGACTTTTCTTTGGGTTAATAACTGGCCCAGGCCCAAATAAAAGGCCCGTATGAGGGTCTGCTCTCGAAATGAAATATTTATTATTCAATTCTAGCCGCATGAAAACCTTGAAGGCTAATGCTGAGCAGTTCAGTACAGAAATCTCAGACTAGTTAACGAAAGAGAAGGGACATAATGAGAGGAAACCTTTGTTTTTTCTCCTCTCTTTTTATTTGATTTTTCAAGAACGAAACGGCTAAACATCAGATCGAAGTAGTTCTTTATGAGCCAAGTTCTCAGTATAGACTTGTACGTACCTTAATTATCATGCTCCAGTACTGTTGTCCGAACCTCATCTCTTTTCTTGCAGTTTGTCATCCATCAATCATTTATGCAACTCCACCGCTGAAATCTTCAAGTTGCAACTTTTGAATCACGCCTGGGTTATGCATTTTAAACTGCTATGGTTAAACTCCAGCATCTCTGCTGCTGCTCTCTTTTTTCTTGCCTTAACCTGTGTGCACTTTCAATCAAGGGAAGGACAAATCAAAGTTAGAATCAAGAGAGTTGGAGAGAATAAAATTTGTAGAAGTTGAGCTGTATATAACTTGCATGTTCTCAAGAATGGCACCAGCAGAAACCTGGATTTTTTTTTTCATTAAAAAAAAGAAGAAAGCAACCTGAATATTTGAGTTAGTGATAAAATTGAACAGATCGTTCACACAAAAAACTAGTACCAGTACCGGGGTAGATGATGAGTGGCTGCAAGGAGATATCACATAATTACAGGAAAAAAAAAAAAAAAAAACGTTGACGAAAGACTTTAATAAAGAATGACTACGAGTCGACCATTTGAAGGCCCACCATCCATATAGTTTTTTATTTTATTTATCCGTATAGCTTAAATAATTCAATAAGAGAATTTGAAACCGTGATTTCCAAGTGCAAAACATCATTTATCGAGACTCAGAAAATCAAAGCTCTGTTCACATAATTAAATGCAAGAAAAGATTCATTTTAGATCTTGGTAACCATCTTGCTTGAGAAAAATTCATGTTCTTACTTCTCAAATCCCTACCTCTCTCAAATACTTAACATCAGGTGCTGGATCAACGATACATCCCAGTCATACATTCATGGATCAAGATAATATAATATGTATCTGCTCTCAATGAGCTAAATATCTGCATCTGAGCACCTGCACAAGAAGAGGAACAAGGTAACAAGCTGGGGAAGGAAACATAAATCATATTATATCGTTACGTTGAGTGTATTTGAATCAAGTTAAACAGCATGAACATAGAACCAAATATACAGATGCATGCTTAAATTTTCTTTATTTTTAAGTAGTAGATATGTTTTTGCTCCAATGCTACTTGACACTGCGATATTCCTCAACATTCGTTGTTGTTCTCGTTTGCATTGGAATCTCTACAGTATTAGCATTGGATAAGAACTCCCCCTTACATTTTTATATTCCTATTAGTTCACATCACTAGCTGTGTAATGTAAAAAAACATTCAAGCATTGGTAGCATGTTTTTGTTTTTTTTTGTTTTTTTTTAAATAATCATGAATATAAAATATGTTGTATATTAAGAGATATCATTTTTAAATATCAATATTTTTTTTAAAATATTAAGATAATAATATATTGTGATAAAAAAACTAAAAAAAAATTGAGTTGTTGGAGGGTGAGATTGAATAGAAATATTCAATTAAAAATGAACCTGAAAAAATGAATCGGTTCAACATGTGTTAATTAACCTAACTGCTATCCAGATTATAAAACCAAGAAAACTCCATAGAAAACAAATAAAAAAATTACGAAATTGAATTTTCTAAGAGAAAAAAATAAATTTTCTAAAAGAAAAAAAATCCACAATTGGATCAGAGTCAACCTGGATTAATCTGTCAAATTTACAAATCTGTCATGAGATAAGGACAACCCTATAAAAGGTACAAAAAAATCACAAAGTTTAATTTCCAACCAATTCATTGTTGAATGGTAAAAAGAAAAAATCAATTAAAAAATATAGAAAAAAAAACCAACTTGAGTTAATATGAATCAATTTATTAAACTTGTGACTTGATTTATGATATTAAGATAAATTCATAGAAACAAATAGAAAAAAAAAAGGCATCACTCTAATAAATATATAATTTCAAATGTTGAAATAAAGGAAACCATGTGATTAATATACATATAATCAAACAAAATAAATAAATAAAAAATTATAAAGCATAATTCTCAAAATAACATAATATTAAATAATAAAATTTAAAAAATAAAAATTATTAAATTATTGAATAGTAAAATTAAAAACAAAAGACATAAAATACTATTTCAATAAATTAATAATAATTAAACTACATTCTTTATTGTTTTGTTGCTGTTATTATTATTATTATTATTATTATTAAAATGAGTTCCTAAAGAAATTCGGGTAATTACCCAAATTATCGTGTTCTTAGAGATTCTTAAAAGTCAGTTTGCTAAATTGATTAAGAAAATTTAGATAATTCAAGTTTTATTGAATATATCATTCTTATAAATATAATAATTAGTTAGTTAAAAAGATTCAATAATATTTATATTAAACTAAATTTGCATATAAAACATGACCCACAACTGTTTTCTCAATCGCTGTTGAAGATTAAATAGATTTTAAAAAATATTATAATAATTGTATTTTAAAGATTTTTTATTTAGAAATAAATTAAAATAATATTTTTAAATTATTTTTAATATTATCATATTAAAATAAATTTAAAATAAAAAAATAATTTAAAATTTACTCTTAAAAATAAAATAAATAAAAAAATTAAAGGGACAAAAACTGCATAGGCAGCTGTTGAAGAAAAAGGAATGGCAGAAGAAGTTTTAAAAACTTTTGAGATTGTGGTTTAGTTTTCTTTTAAAATGTATTTTATTTAATAAAATATTAAAATGATTTTTTTTATTTTTAAAAAATTATTTTTGATATTATGTATTAACTAATTTAAAAATATTTAAAAAATATTAATTTAAAATTAAAAAATAAAAACAAATTTAAACTATTTTGAAATTGAAAAACAAACCGAATGGAATTAGAAGCGGTGCTGGCCGTGTACGGCGACGATTGTGCAATTCTCGATTCTTTCCCTCCTCATCTTCACCTCCACGGCAAACCCAGAACCGTTGATATCTCCTCTCAACAGGTCCACCACTCTCTTTCCCCTTCTTTTACTTTTGGGGTCTGCTTATTTTTTGGCTTTGAAGAACAAAATTCGAGAAAACATTTTCTGGGAAATAAAAACGATTCTTATTTTCAAGGAAGCTGGTTGTTAAAAGTTGATAGTGCTGATTCCTTTGAGCAAACCCATTTCCTTAGAATAATGATTCTAATGTGTTTATTGTATTTTTGTAGAATATTTTTGTGTAAGGATATAAGTGAGGTATTGGCACTATGAATTGGAAGGGAAAATTGCACTAGTTTTATTGCATATCAATTCTCATAGCTAAAAATCAGCTTAAGGGTTCTTGATTTCGCATCCAGCTGTAGCAGTGTGAATTATACTATCTTTTTCTAACTCTCATTGCATTTAAGGGTATGCGTCGGTTTTTTCTTTTTCTTTTTACCAGCGGTTGTAACTTTATTTATGGAGATTGATGACTGTTTTTGTAGTATTTCTTTTTACCAGCGGTTGGATGTTCCATGTGTGATGTCGATTGTTTGTGAAATCTTGAATACCTTTGTATCGATGCTATATTTTGTCCATATTCCATGGTAGTATCCAAGCGAACCTCTGCATATTGATCTCATGGAATCCAAGGGTCTTGATGGAGAAAGGCAAAAGCAATTTATAACTAGTGGACAACACAAAGCATGTGAACTTTCCTCTTGTTTGATGCTTGTATCACTTGGCGAGGTAATTGCTGCATTTTTCACATAACAAGAATTTTTTCTGCATTGATATTGTTATTCTATATTGTGTTAACGAATTGAGAAAACCATATTAGTTGCCTCGTATTTGATAAACAGAAGAAAATCCTCATCTTAATTTGATCTTTTTTCCATTTGTCATATATTTGTAGGTAGTCTTTAAGTAATTGGCTGTTCTGCAAAGTAAATGCATGCGCTGTAATATTTGGCTTGTGCCAATTAGCATTAAGATTATGCTCTGATGCGTCTTATTCTTTCTGTTTAACATTTCAGTTGAGGATTTGATATCACAATGCCTGTTATTTTCAAGATATGAGCATAAGTTTGAATTGCCTGCAGTGCTAAAATAGGTTGTTGGTGTAGAATCATCAAGGTAATAAAAGATCCTGGATTGTAATTTAATAATAGTTTTTGGCAGAATCTATATGCACAGTAACATGCTATTTTACCAAGTATTGTGTTTTACCTGGACGCTGCACCAAAAATAACAGTGAATGTCTATTTACTAGATTTCCAGCACCTTGACAGGAATGCCTCCAAATTGCCCTGAATGTCTATTTACTAGATTTCCAGCACCTTGACAGGAATGCCTCCAAATTGCCCAATCTAAAATACACATAGCTTCAGCAGTGAATTTGTGTATATTTGCAGTTTTTCTTTGACTGATGTATAGAAGTTGCAAAGATTCGTTGATTCTACATTTTTAGGAAGTGGTGGAGAAGCTCCCTGTTATGAATCACCGAGATGGTGACTGTCCTCTGTGTTTGTACCCTTTAGTCCCAGATGATGAACAACATGAAGCCTTGGCATTTATGAAGTTGATGTCTTGATTCCGTTTCTTTCACAGGTAGAGTTCTGATTTCTTTCTTCTAGATGATACTTTACTAGGTTTTAGTTTTGATTTTGGTCTTTAAATATTTTCCCTGTCATCCTTATCTTTTTTCTTCCAACTGTGGCAGTGAATGCATTGTCAGAGACATGAGACATGAGACATGGGAAATCAGAATGGTATGTCTTATAATTGGGCTAATAGAACATGTGCTGCCTGGTTATTAACATTGTTTTAATCAAGAAGACATTGGTTATTTAACTATCATGCTATTAATTTTTCTTAAAACAAACTGGGGTTATGAGATGTGCATGGAGTATTGGAAGGAAAAAGGGGTAACTGTCCAGTTGACAGAAAGGTTTTCCATGCCAAGGGTTATGAACATGTGCTTGACTTGATTCGAACTCAAGCTTCTCAATCAGTATGCCATCAAAATGATTGGTATATATCTGAAGTGTATTTACCAACAGTTTGAACTGGTAATAGCTACTTCCATGATAAAAACTTCTAATGAACCCTGTCCGTTCAATTCCATCACCTGTTGTTTGTTTGGTGGATTCTTGTTCATTCAAATGCAGCATATTAATTACCGATCCGCGTTGATCTCAGAATTCTGGAGCAGAGGTCAAAGATAAGGAGATGATCCTTCATTCTGATTTAGAGAACTTCAAAATTTTGAACTGTTTTTAAATTATTTTGATATGTTATATCAAAAATAAATTTAAAAAATATTATTTTAATTTTTTTAAAAAAATATACTTCGAAATTTTTTGCATATCTTCCACGACAAGCCGTGCCGCCACCTGCCACATCACAACCAGCCACATCACCTGCTCAGACATAAACTAAGAAACCACCGAGCATCAAGGGAAACAAAATTCGATGGTTCATTAAATAGACCTCGTGCCAGAAAGCCCAGGAACTCAGGCAAGAGGAAGCAGAGAGTACAAAATTCAAGATCAGTCAGTCAGTGGGTCAGAAGAGAGAATGGTACTGCAGACTAATTAGAAGTACAGAAATTGTGGCTTCTTTTTTGAAATTGGTTTATGCTAAAATATCCAGGGAATTGAATATTCATGCGAGCATGCGAGAGAGATGCAAGCTTGCGAGGTGCAGTGTGATTTGTTATGTTGGTGAAAATCAGCTATCATGTGTACTCCTTTCTTCCATGGTGCCGCTATCTGTAAACCGATAAACCTCTACCATCATCGATTTATTTTTTTGAACTTTGTTATTTTCTTATATAATATTCCTTTTCTTTTCTTTTTTGTTGTCAATTTAAGTGCTGGTTCACAAATGTTAAGAATATTTGCACTTTAATCTGATTGTTTTAAACAGTTAGGAGTTCGGCCCAAAATATACTTCAACTTGAAATTTATATTTTGCCCAAGTTTGATGTGCATTAAATTAAATATCAAA